>JABAOF010000643.1_pt1 | contig 47046 bp, 43 predicted proteins | sample 7062171 | NCBI WGS metagenome assembly JABAOF01 (sample SAMN14538628, study PRJNA623070) | marine sediment metagenome | biome: marine biome [ENVO:00000428]; feature: marine pelagic biome [ENVO:01000023]; material: deep marine sediment [ENVO:00002113] | place: India: Gulf of Khambhat ... | reverse complement strand
CAACCTTAAAAAACTACCGAAGTATTGTAAATAGAAAAATAAACAAATTTGGGAAATACCTATCCTTTTGTATATGTATTTGAGCAAATTTTTGTACTGCAAAATATAATGAAAGCGATAAATCTATACTTTTTAGGAAACTATCATTTATAATACAAATTATACAGTTAAAAAAATGGCTTGCACAAATTAGCAGGGTTTGTAGTAAGCGAAAACAGTAGCCACCACCGCAGTGTTCCGTGTTACGAAGAAAATTTTTTAAAAGAAGTTGAAAGCGTTTATGCAGAAGATTTATTACTGTATGACACTTCAACTTTTTATGTTTCCAAGTTCAATAAAAAAATTATGGGGTCGGTAAAAACTACCTTGTGGGATGAACTGACTGTTTTACCAATAGAAAAACGCTTTAACATTCCTTGTAAAGAATTATCCTTTTTTAATGATGATTTGTTAATATGGCATATAGGTGGATTAGCTATTTCCAAAAGCAACAATCCTTACGGCTTAAAACTCTTAATGCAATTGCTTATTTTGGCCATTTATGGTATTTGCCGGCATCCAAATAGTATAATGGTTGCAGAATTCGACAAAAAGTTATTGCGGTGGTTAAATAGGATGGGGATAAAAACCGAAGCATTAGCCTAGGGCATAGAATACTTAGGTTCTGAAACTATTCCTGTTTATATAACGGATGAATGGCTTAAAGTTTTTTTGCAGCATAATGATTATGTGGAAGAAGTGAGTAAAATAGCGTGGGGCAGCGAAGGCAAAGTTTCAGGCTGTGTAAGTTGTTATGCTGCAGGCAAGTAGAGTGACGTACAACACTACCCCACAATATTTAAAAATTAACACAAATAAATTAGGCTTACAAAAGAATAAAGCCTACCTTGCAGGCATTATTTTATTTTTTAAATTTTACAATGAACACAAAAATTCAAGGAACTGTAAAGTTCTTTAACGAAGAAAAAGGTTTTGGATTTATCAAACATGACGATTCAAACAAAGAAACTTTTGTACATGCCAATGGTTTAATTGACCAGATTGAAGCAAACGACAAAGTTGAATTTGATGTACAGGAAGGCCGTAAAGGTTTGAACGCTGTTAATGTTAAAAGAATAGTATAAAAGTATATCTATTTACAACCTTACCAAGGCCGGTAGCAACATTGCTGCCGGTCTTTTTTTTTGATATGTGTCAAACATCCATTTAAATAATTGTTTGTTTTTTTAGTGTTTAAACTTTTAACTTCGCACTCCTTTCACCAATTCCCCGGTTATAATTATTGCAAAAAGAAAAATCAATAAGTATCTTTCTAAAAAAGCTACATTTAATATATGAAATTAAAATAAAATATGAATCGAATATTTTTATTACTTTTTTTGTTAGTATCCAGTATTGGGCCTAATAAAGCTCAGGCGCCATTAAAAGCGACTGCTGCAGATACACTGGCGCAGGCAACATTACAGTCTTGCGTTCAATATGCTTTGCAACACCAACCCATTGTGCAGCAATCATTAATTGACGAACAAATTGTAGATAAAACCATTCAAACCAAATTAGCCGATTGGTATCCACAAATTAGTATGAACTATTATATTCAGCACAACTACCAATTACCTGCATTTTATTTTGGTGGGAATTATGTACGCAATGGTACTTATAATGCATCTAATCTGGGTTTAACACTTACCCAAAATATCTTTAACAGAGATGCGTTATTAGCCAGCCAAACAGCACAACAGGTAAAAAAGCAGGTAAGGCAAAATACTGTTAGTAATAAAATTGATGTTACCGTAAATGTGAGCAAGGCATTTTATGATGTGTTATTAACGCAAAAACAAGTGCAGGTGTTAGACCAGGCTATTATTCGTTTGCAGAAAAATGTGCAGGACTCTTATCATCAATACGAAGCGGGTATTGTAGATAAAACCGATTATAAAAGAGCTACCATTTCATTAAACAATACCATAGCACAACGTAAGCAGGTTTTTGATTTGGTAAAAGCAAAATCTGTTTATTTAAAAGAGTTAATGGGATATCCTGATTCAGCAGATTTACATTTAAGTTATGATACCACTGCCATGGAAAAAGATGCGTTTATAGATACTTCTGTAAATGTATTTTTCGAAAATAGAATCGAATATCAGCAATTGGTTACCCAGCAAAAGTTACAGCAGGCCAATTTAAAATATTATAAATGGGGATTCATTCCCACCATCTCTGCTTATGGTATTTATAATTTCAACTATTTAAATAATGATTTTGGAAAATTGTACAACCAAAATTTAGGTAACTCAAATATTGGATTGCAATTATCTGTTCCAATTTTTCAGGGAAATAAACGTGTGAACCAAATCAAAGAAGCGCAATTACAAATAGATCGTTTAAACTGGGATGTTGTAGCTTTGAAAAGCCGCGTAAATACTGAGTATGCAACAGCACTGGCCAATTACAAAGGCAATCTTGCCAATTATGTTGCATTGAAAGATAATTTGTCGCTTGCCAATGATGTGTATGAAACCATCCAACTCCAATACAATTCCGGAATTAAAACTTATTTAGATGTTATTGTTGCTGAAAGTGATTTACGCACTGCACAGTTAAACTATTATGATGCGCTTTATCAATTGTTGGAAAGTAAAATCGATGTTGAAAAAGCTTTAGGTACTATTAAAAATTAAAAATATAAATATTTTTATATGAATAATTCGTTACGTTTTATTTTGGTATATTTTACAGGATTAGTTTTAATGGCATCCTGCACCAACAAACAGCAGCAACAACAAGCACTGCCACCCGTTGCTGTTAACACTTACCAGGTACAAAAAGGTTCGGCCATATATTATGATAACTATCCTGCCACTGTTGCAGCACTCAACGAAATTGAATTGCGTGCACAGGTTACCGGATACATAAAAGGTATTTTTTTTAATGACGGACAACATGTTTACAAGGGCCAGAAGTTGTATGATATTGACCATGAAACCTATCAGGCTGCTTATAATCAGGCAGTAGCCAATATGAATGTGGCTTTGGCTAATTTAGACAAGGCACAGCAAGATGCCGACCGTTATACCGTACTGCTAAAGAAAGATGCCATAGCCCGTCAGGTAGTTGATCATGCCATTACAGATTTACAGGCTGCAAAAATGCAGGTAGCAGCTTCAAAAGCAGCAGTTGCAAGAGCAGAAACCGATCTGAAATTTTCTGTTTTATATGCACCTTTTGATGGTACCATTGGCATTTCACAGGTAAAAGCGGGTACGCTTATTTCGGCTAATCAAACTTTATTGAATACAATATCTTCAGACAATCCGATGGCAGTTGATATTGCTGTAGATCAAAGCCTAATACCCCGCTTTGCTGCATTAAAAGCACATCCTGCACCGGCTTCAGATTCTATGTTTACCATGAACTTTAATGACCAGTCTGTATATCCTTTACCCGGTACACTTAGTTTTATTGACAGGGCAGTAGATCCCCAAACCAGTACCATTCGTGTTCGATTCATCTTCCCCAATAAAGGCAATATGCTAAAACCCGGAATGAGTTGTAATGTTCGGGTAAAGAACAATAATCCATTGCAACAATTTTTACTCATTCCATTTAAAGCAGTGGTAGAGCAAATGGGTGAATATTTTGTGTTTGTACTGAGTGCCAACCAAACTGTTACAGAACAGAAAATTGCTTTAGGTCAACGCATCAATGATAAAATTGTGGTTCGTTCCGGTTTAAAAGAAGGTGATGCCATTGTAATAGATGGGGTACAAAAATTAAGAGATGGTGCAAAAGTTCAATTAGCTGCACCGCAGACTCACTAAACAAATAATTTAGAAAATATTATGATTGCAAATACATTTATAAAACGCCCGGTTACGGCAATTGTTATATCTATTGTAATTGTGTTATTGGGCGTTTTGGCTATTTTAAATTTACCCATAAGTCAATATCCCGATATTACACCTGCAACGGTTCAAATTACCGGAACCTTTAATGGGGCAGATGCACAAACCGTTGAACAAACTGTAACTACACCTATTGAAACGCAGGTAAACGGTACACCCGGAATGGCTTATCTGCAAAGCAATAGTACCAGCGATGGGCGCACCACCATTAATGTAGTATATAATGTAGGAGCCGATGTAAATATTGGTGCACTTGATGTACAAAACAGAGTGGGTATTGCCACACCACAATTGCCCGATGATGTAAAGCGACTGGGCCTTACTACCCGTAAAAGAAATCCCAGTATTTTAATGCTGGTGGCTATGTACTCGCCCAATGGCACCCATAGCGTAACTTTTGTAGATAACTATACCAACATATTTGTACGCGATGCGTTGTTGCGTGTAAAAGGGGTGGGCGATATTTTTACCCGTGCCGATGATTTTAGCATGCGTATCTGGTTACAACCCGATAAAATGGCGCAGTTAGGGTTAACTACTACCGATGTGTTGAATGCACTGCAGGATCAAAACCTGCAAATTGCTGCCGGATCGGTAGGAGCTCCTCCGCAAAGCAACGACCAGTCGTTTGAATACAATGTGTTTACCAATAGTAGGTTGAGTACCGAAGATCAGTTTGCACATATTATTGTTCGCAGTAAACCATCTGATGGGTCATTGGTGTATTTAAAAGATGTAGCCCGTATACAATTGGGTAAATTCAGTTATGCCAGCAATTCATTTGTAGATGGTAAAAGAGCTTCTTATTTACTGGTATACCAGGCGCCGGGCAGCAATGCATTGGAGACTGCGCAGGGTGTGTATAATGCCATGAATCAGTTGCGGCAGTCTTTTCCGAAAGATGTAGATTATACCGTTCCATTTGAATCTGTTTCTGTTGTAAAAGTATCGATTGATGAAGTGGTAAAAACTTTATTAGAAGCGTTGGCACTGGTTACTCTGGTTGTATTCTTATTCCTGCAAAGCTGGCGTGCTACTTTAATTCCGGTATTGGCCATTCCGGTTTCTATTATTGGCACATTTGCATTTTTTGTACCCTTAGGGTTTACCATTAACACATTAACCATGTTTGGTTTTGTACTGGCCATTGGCATTGTGGTAGATGATGCCATTGTGGTGGTAGAAGCTGTGCAGCACTATATTGATCAAGAACATTTAACGCCCAAAGAGGCTACTGCACGTGCCATGAAAGATATATCGGGTCCGGTAGTGGCCATTGCTTTAATTCTGGCAGCAGTTTTTATTCCTGTTGGTTTTATACCCGGTATTGTTGGGCGTTTGTACCAGCAATTTGCTATCACCATTGCAATTTCTGTGTTAATTTCTGCATTTGTTGCATTGTCATTAACACCTGCCCTTTGTTCACTGATGTTGCGACCTATGGACTTAAACAAAAAATCAAGAGGTATTAATCAGTTCTTTTTCCGTTTTAATGAATGGTTTAGAAGAACAACAGCTAAATATACCATTGGTGTAAGAAAGGTAATTAAATGGGCACCTTATACAATGGTATTGCTAGTTTGTATTTTTGTTGGAACTGCCATTTTGTTTAAAAACAAACCCACCGGCTTTATTCCTACTGAAGATGAAGGCCGTATTTATATTACGTTTGAGTTACCAGAAGCCAGCTCAACCACCCGAAGTTTAGATGTATTAAACCGGATGATGGGAATTTTAAAAGAAGTTCCAGGAGTAGGCCATTTTGCGGCTTTAGGCGGATTGAACGTAGTAACATTTGCCACCAAATCAAACAGCGGAACCATCTTCTGCCAATTAAAACCTTGGGATCAACGTACCGATAAATCACAACAAATTAAATCCATCATTGCAACGCTTCAAAAACGCTTTGCCATTATCAAAGAGGCAAATATTGCGGTAATTCAGCCACCAGCCATTCCTGGTTTGGGGCAAACTGCCGGTTTTACTTTTGAATTAGAGCAACGAGAAAGCACCGACGATATTAAAACCTTTGAAAAAGTGGTGCAGAATTTTGTAATGGCTGCCAATAAAAGGCCGGAAATAGCCAGGGCATTTAGCTTCTTTACCGCTCGAACTCCGGGTTATAAGGTAGATGTTGATCGTGAAAAATGTAAAAAATTAGGAGTTTCTATTGCAGATGTATACAATACCTTGCAAACATTTCTGGGAAGTCGTTATGTAAATGATTTTACCATTTATGGCAGAAATTTTCACGTAGTGGCTCAGGCAGATTCCTTATATCGTGGTGATATTAAAGACCTGAATCAGTATTATGTAAAAAATCAGGCAGGTACTTTGTTGCCGATGAGTACTTTAATCACTTATCAGCTTACGGAAAGCGCACCGCTTATTTCGCACTACAATCTATTTAGAACGGCCGAAATTAATGGTACACCCAAAGAAGGGTATAGTAGTGGGCAGGCCATTGATGCATTAAAAGAAGTAGCTGCACAAGTATTGCCTGCAGGCTATGGTTATGAGTTTTCTGGTTTAAGCCGCGAAGAAATTAATGCCGGCAACAGTACAGTGTATATATTTAGCTTATCTATTTTATTTGTATTTCTGTTTTTAGCAGCTTTATATGAAAGTTGGAGTATTCCATTTTCGGTATTGCTGGCGGTCCCCATTGGTGCTTTTGGTGCCATTTTAACGTTAACATTTATTCCAAGGCTCGATAATAATGTATATGCGCAAATTGGCTTGGTAACTCTAATTGGTCTGGCTGCAAAAAATGCCATTTTAATTGTTGAGTTTGCCAAGGAAAGGGTAGATAGTGGAATGGATATAGTACCTGCAACACTGGAGGCTGTTAAATTAAGATTACGACCAATTTTAATGACTTCAATGGCTTTTATTTTAGGAGTATTGCCTTTGGCTTTTTCAACCGGTGCCGGCGCGATCGCCCGTTCTACCATTGGATTTACCGTGTTGGGTGGTATGCTGGCTGCCACTTTACTGGCTATTTTTATAGTGCCTGTTTTATTTGTGCTGATTGCTAAGATAGCTTATGGCAAACAGAAATTAGAAGCATTGCGCAGGCAACGTTTAGATGAAATAAATGATCTGCCCAAAGCTAATATATAGAGGTTAAAACAAATAATCCATCTTCTTGCAACAGCCTTACTTTCCGTTAAGGCTGTTGTTGTTTTATCCACTTTTTTTCCCTTATTAAAAAATATGTAATATCCTTGCAGCTGCTAAAACAAGTGTACATGAGTGCTTTACATTATATGAGAGAAGCCATTAAAGTAGGTTTGGAAGGAATGATGGCTAACCAGGGTGGACCATTTGGCTGTGTAATTGTGAAAAATGACGAAATTATTGCCCGGGGTTGCAATAAGGTGTTGTTGCTAAACGATCCTACCGCACATGCCGAAGTAACAGCCATTCGGGAGGCTTGTAAAGTATTGAACGATTTTCAGCTTATCGACTGCGAAATTTATACTACCTGCGAACCATGCCCCATGTGCATGGGTGCTATTTATTGGGCAAGGCCTAAAAAAGTATATTATGCCAATACAAGGGAAGACGCTGCAGCCATTGGATTTGATGATTCATTTATTTATCATGAATTAACGCTGCCGGTAGATCAGCGTAAAATAGTAATGGAATGTATAGGCAGAAACGAAGCCATTGCTATGTTTGAAGCCTGGCAACAAAAAGACAAAAAAACATTGTATTAATACTTTTCAAATTTTATAATAATGAGCAATTTAATGAGCGAGTTACAGGAAGCAGTTGCATATATTATGTCACAAGCAAACATTACAGCTAAAGTGGGTATAGTTTTAGGCAGTGGTCTTGGTAATTTAGCCAATTTAGTAGAAGCTGAAAAAGAAATTCCTTATACACAAATTCCGCATTTTCCTGTTAGTACCGTAAAGGGACATGGCGGTAAATTAATTATTGGAAAACTAAAAGGAAAGCCTGTTATTGTTATGGCAGGTCGTTTTCATTTTTATGAAGGCTATGTTCCACAACAAGTGGTTTTTCCTATTCGGGTAATGAAGTTGTTGGGAGTTGAAACCCTTTTACTCTCCAATGCTGCCGGAGCTGTGAACCCCGATTATAAAGTGGGGGATTTAATGATTTTAAAAGACCATATTAGCTTTTTTACTGCCAATCCATTAATAGGTCCCAATGAAGAGGCTTTGGGTACCCGCTTTCCCGACATGAGTGAACCTTATTGTAAAGTACTTATTGAAAAGGCAATTCAAATTGCAAAAGAAAACAATATTGAATTGCATCAGGGGATTTATACGGCTGTTACCGGACCTACTTTTGAAACACATGCCGAATACCAACTTATTAAAATTGTTGGCAGTGATGTGGTGGGAATGAGTACTGTTCAGGAAACCATTGCCGCAGTGCATGCAGGTATGAAAGTATTTGCAGTAAGCGTAGTAACCGATTTAGGAATTCGTCATGAAGATAACATCATTACCCACGAAGAAGTATTACAAGCCGCCAAAGCTGCCGAACCTAAGCTTAGTTTGTTGTTTATGGAGTTAATTCAACAATTATAATTATAAGTGTGCATGGATTATAACGGTTCTTTTAAAGCTTTAGCTTTAATTTGCACATCATTTAGTTAGCATGAACAGATTGGCAGCAGTAAAAATAATTTTTTTATGGATGGTTTTCATCAGCTTTACAAACTTAGCTGCTGCGCAACAACAATACGGTCAATCCGGCCGATTTGGAGGTGGTAATACCGGTAATGTTTCTTATGATAGAAACGGGCGTCCTATTCCTGCACAACCCAAACAAGATTCATTGCAACACCGTGATAAGTATGCGGATTCTATCACTATTTTTTACAGGCATTTCGACTCTACCAGTATTCGTAAAATAGATTCTTCTTTAAATGATTTTACAAAGCGCTTCCCACAACCTTACAATTATTATACGTTAGGCAATTTTGGAACTGCATCGCATTCCCTGTTGTTTTCTCCCATGATGCAATCCGGTTGGGATGCCGGTTTTCATCAGTTTGATATTTATAATTTTACATTAGAAAATACTAAAATATATCAAACAACGCGTCCCTATACGGAAATTGCATATTTGCTAGGCAATAAATCAGAACAGTTGCTCGATTTTTTGCATACGCAAAACCGAAAAAGTAATTTCAATTTTTCTTTCGAATATCGGTTTACAAATGCACCCGGTACTTATAAAAATCAAAATGCCAGTAACAATAATTTACGGTTTACCACCCATTATCAATCGCCGAATAAACGCTACGAAAATTACTTCATTTTTCTTTCCAATAAAAATGCATCCTCTGAAAATGGGGGTTTAAAAAACCCCGGTAAAATTAATAACCTTGCACTCAACAATCCATATGAATTGGAAACCAGATTGGGTATTGCCGGTATTGCCAACCCCAACCCATTTAGCACAACTGTTAGTACGGGTAATGTATATAAGCAAAATACTTATTTGTTTAGGCAACAATACGATTTTGGCAAGAAGGATTCATTGGTAACCGATTCTGTTACTTATAAGTTGTTTTATGCTCGTTTGCGTTTACAACATACACTCATTATTAAAAGTAGTAGTTATAATTATTATGACAACAATGTAATTGATTCGCAATACCAGCAATATTTTAATTTCAGCACCATACGCGACAGTTTAAGTTATAAAGATGCCTGGAGTAATATTACCAACGAGTTTGCCGCCATTACATTTCCCGATAAAAACAATCAAAGTCAGTTTTTCAAAGCAGGTTTAGGTATCCAGCTATTAAAAGGAACATTTACCGATACACTCAATACACGAACGCAAAATTATCATAATATTTATTTGTTGGGTGAATACAGAAACAGAACCCGAAATCAAAAATGGGATGTAGAGATATCTGGTAAATTATATCTGAATGGGTATAATAGTGGCGATTATCATGCTTTCATAAGTCTGCAAAGAGAATTAAGTAAACGGTTAGGAACATTAGCATTAGGTTTTCAAAATACAAACAGAACACCTTCTTTTATTTTCGATCCTGCTACTGCATTCCCGGTGAGTGACAAACAGAATTTTTCAAAAGAAAATATTACTAAATTATCTGCTATTTATGATAATCCGAAAGCGGCGTTTACTTTAAGTGGTGAATATTATTTGATGAATAATTACACTTATTTTGATAGTTTCTTTGTGGCTACCCAGGATAAAAATTTATTCAATTTTATTCATGTAAGTGCTGAGAAGAAATTTAAACTCACCAAGCATTGGAATTGGTATACCGAAGTACATTTACAACAGGTAACCGGAAATGCTCCTATTCATGTACCTTTTTTATTAACCAGAAACCGACTGGCTTTTGAAGGTAATTTTTATACCAACTTATTTCTTTCTACAGGTATTGAAGTAAGGTACTATTCAAATTTTAAAGCCGACAATTATTCCCCTTTTATTGGCCAGTTCTTTTATCAGTCTGCTTACATAACAGCTAACCGACCGGATGTGAATTTGTTTTTCCATTTTAGAATTAAAGGCTTCAAAGGATTTATTCGGTTAGAAAACATCAATACCATCAACCCTTCCAAAGGGTTTACCTTCAATAAATACAATTTTATTACACCACTTTATCCGGAAAGGCCTTTATGGTTTCGATTTGGGGTATGGTGGAATTTTGTAAATTAGTAGTTGACTGAAACTGTAACATACTTTCACTTTTTATTTTTTGAAGGACACTAATATCAATCAATAAAAAATTGCTTGCATACTTGAATTTTTATTTGTAACTTATGTTCTGATACTAAAGTTTTAGACAGGCATTTATTTTTCTGTTTGTAAAAAATTGATTGCTTTTATAGATTTAATTTGGTCATTCACCTTCAGTGCATTTTAATTTTTTTTTAATTATCTACTGTAAGCGTTTGCAGTTAAGGGTTTGAGTGTATGAAATATTTATTTATATGTTAAATGGTATGGTTATTGGACTTATAAAATTAGCTATATCAATATTTTTTCACCCCTAAATTTTATCTTATGTTAGAATTTTTTAGAAGAAAATGGTTTGATGTGGGTGCCGTTTTATCAGTTGTAGTGTTGAAGGGTATTTTCATGGAAATTAATAAAATATCAGATGTTACACTCGCTATCTGGGTTGGTTTTGCATCATTGTTATTGCACCAGTTTGAAGAGTATCACTGGCCGGGTTATTTCCCACAAATGATTAATAAGGTATTGTACAAAAGCAAACTGCCAGATAGTTATCCATTAAACCCCAATAGCGCTTTTATAATGGATGTGGGTGTGCAGTGGACTACCTTTATTATTGCCGGTTTTTTATCAATATCTGCTGTTTGGCTGGGTATTGCAGTAATGCTGTTTTTATTTGGTAATTTTATAATGCATACTTTTTACTACAACATCAAAGCTAAAACCAAATATAACCCGGGTATGGTAACCGGTATCGTTTTTTTAATGCCTGTTTCTATTTTTTATTTTTGGGCTTTAATTTCTGAACATGCTGCCGGTGTTTGGGATTATGTAATTGGCCTTCCTTTAGGTCTTATTTTCATCTTTGTAAATTTCGTTAAGTTAATTGATTGGATGAAGAATAAAAATGTGCATTTTAAATTCAGAAAAGGAGCCACTTATTCATCAAAATCAACAAACTAATGGCAGGTTTATCCTACTTGCCGGGTAGATTAAAAATATGTATATTATTGTATAATAATGGGCCAGATTGCAATGATCCGGCTTTTTATTTAAAATAAATGCGTAAATTGCACATGTTTTAGTACCAATAATGAAAAAAATTGCTGCAATATTTTTAATACTTATTTTCCTGTTTGGGGCAACTGAAGCTTATCAGTTACTCAAATTGCCTTTATTGGTACAGCATTACATACAGCATCGTTCAGAAGATCCCGATATTTCTTTTATTTCTTTTTTAAGAATTCATTACAATAAGAAATTGGTGATTGATGCTGACTGGCAGCAAGATCAACAATTGCCTTTTAAAACACAGCAGTCTGCTAATGCGTTTATGTTTGGTTTTGTAAGTATGCCTTCACATCCTATTTCTGTTCAGTCTGCCCCGCCTCCATTTGTTCAAAAAACTTTTAGAATCGATAAAGATCCGGAATACTCCTTCACCCGCTTACAGGATATTTTTCAGCCTCCCAAATTAGCATAATACACAGCAATTTTTATCATAAAAATTGTAGTACTCTATTTTATTTCATCTACATCACTTTCATGTTGGTATACTGTTATTGTAATTAAACGGTACCAGTTTGTTGTAGGCTATTCTAAATGTTTAAATGTATGTGTTTATTATGCTACAAGCTATTATACAATTTTCTGTAAGAAATAAACTGATTATTGGATTACTGTTATTTGCATGGATTGGATATGGCGTTTATTCGGTTACCAAATTACCGATTGATGCAGTACCGGATATTACTAATAATCAGGTTTTAATCATTACTTCTGCGCCGAGTTTGGGTGCTCCGGATGTAGAACGATTAATTACGGTGCCCATTGAACAGGCAACCCGCAATGTGCCCGGTATTGCCGAGCAAAGAAGTTTTTCCCGTTTCGGTTTAAGTTTGGTAACAATTGTGTTTGATGATAATACCGATTTGTACTGGGCACGTCAGCAAATCAGTGAACGTTTGGTAAAGGTACAATCGCAAATTCCCCTCGGCATTGCGACACCCGAATTGGGTCCGGTTACAACAGGTCTTGGAGAAATATTTCAATATGTTGTTAGGCCAAAGCCGGGATATGAGGGAAAATATTCTTTGGCAGATTTGAGAGATATTCAAGACTGGATTGTGCGTCGCCAATTATTAGGTACAGATGGGGTTGCAGATGTAAGCAGTTTTGGTGGAAAGGTGAAGCAATATGAAGTTGCTGTGAATACAGATAAATTAAAGAGTTTTCAGTTAACCATTGCCGATGTGTTCAAGGCTATGAATGCCAATAATCAAAATACAGGTGGCGCTTATATTGAGAAAGGTCCTAATGTTTTATTTATTAGAACGGAAGGATTAGTGCAAACACTGGATGATATTCAACACATTGTAGTAAAACAAACAGATAACGGAATACCTGTTTTAATTAGTGATGTAGCCGATGTAAGATATGGTACAGCTATACGATATGGAGCAACTGTTTTTAATGATAAAAGTGAAGTAGCCGGTGCGGTAGTGATGATGCTAAAGGGTGGAAATAGCAACCAGGTAATTGGCAATATAAAAAAGCGTATTAAAGAAATTGAAAAGTCATTGCCCGAAGGTGTGATGATAGAACCTTTCTTAGACAGAACAAAAATGGTGAATAACGCCATTAGTACCGTTGAAAAAAACTTAGAGGAAGGCGCGTTAATTGTACTGTTTGTGCTAATTGTTTTTTTGGGAAACTTACGTGCCGGCCTTATTGTAGCTTCTGTTATTCCATTGAGTATGCTATTTGCTGTTGTAATGATGAATTTTTTTGGTGTTAGTGGCAATTTAATGAGTTTGGGTGCACTCGATTTTGGTTTGTTGGTAGATGGAGCGGTAATTATAGTTGAAGCTGTGATGCATAAAATTGTGCATTCACATGCATATATCAATGCAACGAAATTGAATCAGCATCTAATGGATAAAGAAGTGGAATCATCAGCAGGTAAAATGATGAGTTCTGCTGCATTTGGGCAAATTGTAATACTGATTGTTTATTTACCCATACTTAGTTTGCAGGGAATAGAAGGAAAAATGTTTAAGCCAATGGCAGAAACGGTTTCCTTTGCTATTTTGGGTGCGTTTATTTTATCGCTTACATATGTGCCAATGATTACTTCATTGTTACTGAGTAAAAAAGTGAAGCACAAAAAAAACTTTTCTGATAAAATGATAATGCGTTTGCAGCAATGGTACAAGCCTGTTTTGATTAAAGTTTTAAAAGTTCCTAAAACCATTGTTGCCATTAGTTTTATATTTTTTATAGTGGCGGTATGGTTGCTTACTACATTGGGTGGCGAGTTTATCCCAAAATTAGAAGAAGGTGATTTTGCCGTTGATACACGCTTGTTAACGGGCTCTTCATTAACCAACACCATTGCTACTACCGAAAAAACTGCAAGCGTATTGTTGCATCAATTTCCCGAGGTAGAAAAAGTAGTTACTAAAATTGGTTCCGGCGAAATTCCAACCGATCCTATGCCGGTAGAGGCTGCTGACATGATGGTAATTCTGAAAGATAAAAAAACATGGACCAGCGCTAAAACATTTGATGAGCTGGCTGAAAAAATGAGCAAAGCCTTAGAGGAGGTTCCGGGTGTGGCTACCGGTTTTCAATTCCCGGTGCAAATGCGTTTTAATGAATTGATGACGGGCGCCAGGCAAGATGTAGTATGTAAAATTTTTGGAGATGATTTAGACTCACTGGCTCATTTTGCAGGTGCATTGGGCAATATCATTCAATCGGTTAAAGGTGCTCGTGATTTATATGTGGAAACAGTTACCGGAGTTCCGCAAATTGTGATTCATTACAACAGGGAAGCCATTGCAAAATATGGTGCCAATATTGCTGACATAAATATGGCGGTGCAGGCAGCTTATGCCGGTGCCACAGCAGGATTGGTATTTGAAGGCGACAAACGTTACGATTTAGTGATTCGGTTAGATGAGAATCAGAGAAAAAGTATCAGCAATATTGGTAACCTCCAAATTGGTGTTACAAATGGGTTGCAGATTCCGTTGAATAATTTGGCAAGTATTGAAGTAAAAGATGGTCCTTATCAAATACAACGTGAAGATGCCCACCGTAGAATTACTGTTGGTTTTAATGTACGGGGCAGAGATGTAGAGAGTATTGTAAATGAATTACATGCAAAAGTGGAAAAACAATTAAAATTTCCACCGGGCTTTTATATTACTTATGGTGGACAATATGAAAATCTGCAAAGAGCCACTAAACGGTTAAGTATTGCTGTACCCATTGCGTTGATTTTAATTTTATTAATGCTCTACTTTGCTTTTCAGAATTTAAAATATGCCTTACTTATTTTTTCTGCCATTCCACTTTCTGCTATTGGTGGTGTATTTGCACTATGGTTAAGGGGTATGCCATTTAGTATTTCTGCAGGTGTAGGATTTATTGCATTGTTTGGTGTTGCAGTATTAAATGGAATTGTTTTAATAGGAGAAATGAATCATTTGAAAGTAGAAGGCCGAAAATCAATCATTCAAATTATTATTCAGGCAACACAAATCAGGTTACGACCGGTATTAATGACTGCCTCCGTTGCGTCACTAGGGTTTTTGCCAATGGCTTTAAGCAATGGTGCAGGTGCTGAGGTACAACGACCTTTGGCCACTGTAGTAATAGGTGGATTATTAACGGCAACCTTATTAACATTGTTAGTATTACCATCATTGTATTTGTTGTTTGAAACAAAAAAGAAACCAATGAAACACATACAAAAAAACAAATTGCCTGGTGCGTTATTGTTGTTACTCTTATTTAGTGCGCCATTTTTACATGCGCAAACAACTGTAAAAAAAGCTTCTTTGCAGGAAATAACAGACCTGGCTTTGCAAAATGCACCTGCATTAAAAGTTTCATTATTGCAGGAAAAGTATAATAAAATAATGGAGGCAACTTCAGCTGAATTGCCGAAAACACAACTGAATGCAGAACTGGGTAATTATAACAGCATGTTTTTTGATTCGAGAATTATGGTAACTCAAAACTTTGCTTTACCTGGATATTATGCCTCTGTTAAAAAATTGCTTATGACCAATACTGCTATTGCTCAGACACAAACAACCTTGCAAAAAGCAGAAATTAAAAAATTGGTAGAACAACTCTATGTTACGTTACAGTATCAAACAGCTCAACTGCAATTGCTGAAAAGGTTAGATAGTATTTATAGTTTTTATAAAAATGTGGCAACACTTCGTTATAATAAGGGTGAAAGCAATTTGTTGGAAAAAACGACCTTGGAAAACACAGCCGGTCATGTAAGCATGAGTTTGGAACAAATAAAAGCTGATATTCTTTCAACACAATTTCAATTGCAAATATTTACACAACAAAATGTATTGTTTGAGCCTGCTGATAGTTTAGCTGTTACACCAATTTTGTTGGATAGTGCTAAATTAGCGCAACACCCGTATGTGCATTTATACCAACAGCAGCAGCTACAGGCATTGATGCAAACTAAATTACAGAAAGCCAAATTGAAACCCGATTTTGTGATTGGTTATAACAATCAGTCTATTGTTGGCTGGCAACTTTCTAAAGACAGGGTGGAGGATTATTATAATGCATCCTCACGTTTCTCCTCTTTTTCTTTGGGTATGGGCATTCCGCTGTTTGCAAAAGCACAACATGCCCGTATTCAGGCAGCCTCAATTAATGAACAAACTGCAAAAGCAGCAATTGTTTCCATTGAAAATCAGTTGTCCGGTTCTTATAATAAATATACACAGTTGTACAAAAAATATTTTTCATCTGTACAATATTATCAAACAAAAGGTTTGGCGCAGGCTAATGTTTTAATGCAAACTGCTTCATTGCAATATCAATCGGGTGCCATCAATTATATTGAGTGGAGTACACTTGTTGCACAGGCCATTGCTTTGCAAAATGATTATTTAAGTGTACTGTATAATCAGCAAATGGCTGTTTCAGAAATCCATTATCTGCTGCAGTAAATGGAGATAGAAATAATTAATTCAAAAAAAATGACTAAAATGTATAAATTAATTTTTGTGGCTATTACAATCAGTGTGTTACTGGCTTGTAAAAATTCACCCTCAGCTACTGAAACTCAAAATGATACCGGTAAAGCCGATACCGTTGTAGTATTAAATGATACGCAATTTCGTAATGCAGGCATTCAATTAATACAACCTATTAAAAAAATAATGCACCAAACAGTTACTATTAATGGTATGGTTGATGTGCCTCCGCAAAGTATGATATCAGTGAGTATTCCTTTAGGTGGATACTTAAAAAGCACACATCTGCTGCCCGGAACCAATGTGCACAAAGGAGAAGTGATTGCATTAATGGAAGGTCAGAGTTATGTACAGTTACAAGAGGATTATCTGGTAGCTAAAGCAAAACTTGGTTTTTTGGAAACTGATTTACAGCGGCAAAAGGAATTAAGTGAACAGGATGCAACCAGTAAAAAAACATATCAACAGTCTTTATCTGATTATAATGTTCAAATGGCCATGTTAAAGGGTATGGAAGAAAAACTCAGGATGATTAATATCAATCCCGCTAAACTAACCATACAAAATATATCCAGAACTGTGCAATTGTTATCGCCTATTACCGGCTATGTAACAAAAGTGAATGTGAATATTGGCCGATATGTAAATCCTTCAGATGTTTTGTTTGAATTGGTAAATCCGGATGATATACATGCCGCCATGACTGTTTTTGAAAAAGATATAGAATTGTTTCAGAAAGGTACTGCCGGAAAAGTTTCATTAACCAGCGATACTGAGAAAAAATATGATGTAGAAGTGATTTTAGTTACTAAAAATGTAAATGATAACAGAACGGGAATGTTGCATTGCCATTTTGAAAAACCCAATCACAGCCTTTTACCCGGTATGTTTTTAACCGGTGTGTTTGATGTTACCAGTCATCAGGCTATTTTGGTTCCGGAAAATGCAGTAGTGCATTATAATGGTGCTGAATATGTGTTTGTGCAAAAAGAAAAAAATACTTTTGTTGCAACGCCAGTTGAAACAGGGCTTTCACAGAATGGATATGTAGAAATAAAGCCCAATGGTTATATAAATTGGCTATCGGTGCAATTAGCGGGTGGAAATGCATATGCCCTAATGGGGAAACTAAAAAATAAAATGGAAAATTAATGTTATAAAAGTATTCCTAACGGTTTTGTACAACAATGCATATCCGTTAGGAATTCATTTTATGTCCCCATTTTATTTTTCTCCCGATTAACACTTTAAATACTAAACCATCGGTTGCAGGAGTTAAACCCCATCCGGGGCCAATATTTACTTCCCAATCGTTATTGTTTTCTAAATCATAAATAAGGAATAGTGCATGGTTTTCCTGCGGCAGTTGTTCAAAATTATTAATAGGCCCAACGGAGCCATAATATTCAAATCCAAAATCGGTATTTTTAAAAAATTGATAAGCAACTTTTACATTGGGCTCAAAATCAGGCGCTTTATGCTGGTCAATTCCTTTTAAAGCTACACCTACAGTAGGATTGAATGAAACATATAAATTCTTCCATTGTTTATCAACGATAGGTCTAATCTCAATACTCCACGTGTCGGGTGAGTAGTATTTACTTTGGTAACCAAATTCTGTAGAGAGGCTTAACCCAACCGGTAAATGCCAACTTAATGGTGCCATAATTCTTGGACGTATGTGTGAGCCTATGATTTGATAACCGTATTGAGATGTGTAATTAGTAAATAAATAAAATCCTAATTCAAAATTATCGGTAATTCCATTTGTAATTTCCAAAGTTTCATGCAGGGCGTGGTTAGAAGGTCGTACGCCGTCTATGATGGCTTTTTCGCCATTAAATGTAAAATTACTGTGCAATTCAAACATGGCAGACCCTTTGGGTTGTGTTTGTGAACCATATACCTGTATTTCATAATTATCCTGTGCATAGCTAAAGAAGCTAATGTAAATGAAAGAGAGGGTAAACAAAAATTTTTGCCTCATCTTTAAAAGTAACGTAAACCATTAAAAACTGCAGAATTCAATGGGTCACTCATCACTTTTTAAACGAAATTTAAGCAGGTTGTTCAAAATATGCCATACTGCCGCCCACCCATTCCTTGTCTTTGTTATACCTTGTTCCAATCATTTTCCCTTTGCTTAATCTGGCTAAATTCATCATTGCTCTGGGGCGCTTCCAGTCTTCATCCCAAAAATAAAACAGTCTGATTTCAGCTCTTGCTGGCGAATCAGGCGTTTCAATGATAGCAGCATAATCTACTTTTTTTTGAATAATCCAATTTTTAGGGTCGGGTATTGCTGTAATGTTTTCCTGATTTACATCTATAATAACCCCCTGGCCTGCAAATGAAAAGACAGGTTTTACTACATATTGGTTTAAATTTACAGGCAAAGGATGCACAGAATTTAAAAAATGTGTTTCAGGTATATTTGGGTGTTCTATAAATGGTAAAGTGTATTTACTGATGCGATAAAACCAATTCGGATGCGGAATCCATTCTACTTTTACAGGTTTAAAAAAAACAGCTGCTGCTTTTTTCTGAACGGCAGTAGATTGCTGTAATAATTCATCAAAAATTATTCGATTGTATATCCTGTATACAGGTGTTTTTTGGCCCCGATGCAGATAGAAAATATTTTCATTTTCAACCATTAATTCTGTTAAACAAACTGTTTCAATGCCGATATAATCTTTTGTGCAATAAAAATCAATTCTGGTTTTTTGCTGGTGTGGAAATAATTCCAGCAATATTACATTTTCAGGAAAATGGTTGCCAATAATTATTTTTTTGAGCGTTTGTATATAACTGTTTGCATCATAACCATTTAAGAATGCAGTATATTGTTTTGGTATTTCAAAATGTTGCCTTAAAATTTCATCATATAATACCTGGAAGGAAAACAAAGATGGGAATCCCTGCATTTCAATTAATTGAGGATCTATCGTTCCATTTTCTTTCGTGCAAATGCCAAAATCAAATGCAATAAAATTTGTATAATCTGTTTCATTTGGCACCATGAGTTGTTGAGGAACAGCTTGTTCTGTAAGTTTTTTAAAATTGGTAGCAACAATAACATCTATAATACTTTCACAAGCACTCAGCATTTTTTTTGTAAAAGAAGCCGGAATAAAAATGGGTGTTTCAGCCACTCTGAAATCAATGGCACCGGGATGTTTACTGTTGAGTGATTGCAGGAAGCGCTGATATTTTTTTTCAGAAAATGCACTATTAAATGATTGGCGAATAGATGGTACCATAGTATTTTTTTTCTGTACAATGAATATATAACCTATTCACCATATACCATCATTTGTTCTTTCTAAAATGCTATTTATATTGAAACTGTCTGTTTCACTTCTAAAGCCATTGTTAAAAAATTAGGAATGATATGGTGGTAAGTAAACATAATTTTATCGGGGTCTTGTAATTGTGCTAACATGCTCTGCCATTTTTCTTCTCCATGTTCATCAATTACGGCCTTTTTTTTATCTGCCCGCTGTAAATACATTTGCATACCAACCGCATCTGCTTCAGGATGAAATTGTGTTCCGATAAAAAATGGATTAAATCGAATGGCCATCATGGCTCTTTCATAAGGAACATGGGGTCTTTCTTTTTCTATGGCTAAAAATGCACCGCCCATTGCTTCAATGCGTGTTTCATTTGGTGCAATTACCTGATAGTTGCGGCTGTCAACTGCATAAAAAGGATCAGAGAAATTTTGAAAGAGTGGCTCCTTTTTTCCTGCGGGTAGGAGATGCACCGGGAAAACACCAAATGCGGTAGATCTTCTTGGAGAAACGGTTCCTACCTGATAATACCTGCAGGCTAATTGAAAACTATGACAAATAAAAAGTATATGTTTTTTTAAATTGTTATTCGATTCATGTAGATTGAATGTTTCAATGGATTGCAGCCAATTAAAATAAGCGGCTTCCCATTCATTACCTTCACTGTCGAGGGGAGAACCGGGCCCGCCACTGGAAATATAAGCATCGAAGGATGTATCAGGAACTGCTAATTGTTGGCGAACATCAAATACCTGCATCTGTATTTTTGTGTTATTCAAAATACCCCATGCTGCGATGATGTCTTTAATACATCGCATACCTTCATTTGGCTGGCTATCATATAAATCCAGAATTGCAATGCGTTTTTGGGCATTTTTAGAATCATTCATCCGGCAAAAATAAAGAATTGCAGGTATGTTGTTTTTTACCGGATGAATGAAGTTGTTTTTGTATTATGAAAAATAGCTTAAATTGGTTTTTGGGGTAAGTGCAATTAATGTTTCATAAATTAAGTGAATGGTTTGTTCAATGTCTTTTTTATGAATCATTTCTACAGTAGTGTGCATATAGCGCAGTGGTATGGAAATGAGCACGCTGGGGCAGCCATCATTGGAGTAAGCAAAACTATCTGTATCGGTTCCGGTGCTTCTGCTTACTGCACGCATTTGCAGTGGTATATCTTTTTTCTTTGCTACTTCTTCAACAAAATGAAGTAGTTTGTTGTGAACTGCAGGTCCATAAGTAGGTGAGGGGCCTTTACCGCAGGCAACATCGCCTTCAATATTTTTGTTAATCATTGGCGTTTGGGTATCGTGGGTTACATCAGTAATAATGGCAACATCCGGTTTAATTCTTCTGGCAATCATTTCCGCACCACGTAAACCAATTTCTTCCTGAACTGCATTCACAATATACAATGCAAATGGCAATTTTACTTTATTCTCCTTTATCAAGCGTGTCACTTCAGCAATCATAAATCCGCCAATACGGTTATCAAAAGCTCTGCCAATAAAATAGTCGTTGGCCAATTCATCAAAGCCATCGGCATAAGTTACCACTGCGCCAATATGAATGCCCAATGCTTCTACTTCTTTTTTGCTTCTTGCACCGCAGTCTAAAAACAGATTTTCAACCTTGGGCTGATTTTCTTTCTGATCGCCGTTACTCATGCGGGTATGAATAGCCGGCCATCCAAATACCGCTTTTACCGACCCTTTTTTGCCATGAATAAAAACACGCATGGAAGGTGCGATCTGATGGTCAACACCGCCATTTCTTTTCAAATAAATCAAACCCTGGTCTGTAATGTAATTAACATACCAACTGATTTCATCGGCATGCGCTTCAATCACAACTTTAAATGCCTCATTTGGATTGATAATACCTACTGCAGTTCCGTAGGCATCGGTAAATGTTGTATCTGTGTAATTTTTTATATAGTTTAGCCACAGTTTTTGTCCGCTACTTTCAAAACCAACCGGCGATGGAGTATTAATATAGCTTTTTAAAAATGCCATAGAGGCTTCCGGTAACATTGCTTTTGATTTCTTTTCTTTTGACATATTATTCAATTTTAATGTTTAGAATAAAGTACTGAAAATACCACAACAGGCTTTTACCAGCATTAATCCATCAATAATAATAAGATAATACATAATGCTTTGCCGTTTGTGCATTGAGTATGCCACAGTGAGAATGAGTATAAATGGAATGGCATTCCAAATAATTCGTGCTGCACTGAAATGGTGTGTAATGGTATACACTAAAAAAGTGCCAAACCCTATTACACAAAGTGGAATAAGAATATAAAAAATTGTTTTACGCAAACCTACTCGCACTACAAATGTTTTAAGTTGTTGGTTGTAATCGGTGGCATAATCTTTTATATCAAACATAATACACAATACAGCAATAAACATGAAGTTTTTGATGAAAAACATTATATCAAAACTATTTAATTGAAATGCAATATACCCTGTCATTGCCCTGTAAAGTATAGGATAAATGGTAATGGTACCCGCCCATACAAATCCAATTACAAAAGGTTTTAACCAGCCTGTATTTCTTAAATTAAAATGCTTAAAGTTCGTAAAGCCTATACCGTAATACAAGCCTGCTACAATGGGAACGGAAAGCCATAGTAACCACTCTGTAGCAGTCATATTGAAAATATGGTGCCAGCTGCTTTTTAACAGCAAACAAAAACAAAGCAGGCTAATGATGGATAAGCTGATTTGGGAAATCCATACCCAACGGTGATGTTTTACATACCAGTGAGCTCTTTTGTTAGCTGAATCTTCTATATTTTCGGTAAGATATGCTTTGGTATAATAAACAACGGTTGCAGCAAAAACTAAAACATAATAGGGCCATGGGTTGAAGGGCACATTCAACTGAAAGGCGGTTTCAACAGATAATGCTACAACACAAATACCATAAAAGTAATTGCCAAAAAAAATTGCGGGTATGATACCCCTGTAAGCTTTTAATTGCATCAGGGTAAAAGTACAATATTCGGCGAAACAAGCGTATCACTGGTATGCCCGGCTAAATCTTTCAAAACAAACCTGAAATAGCAGGTATCCGGCACATTCCCACATCCGGTAATGTAATAATAACCGGTACCTGTAACATTGTTAATGAAATTAATATCAAAGTTGCCTTTCAGGTTTTTGGTAGAGGGGAAGTTGGGTACCTGAAAATTAATGGTAAAATTTGCAATAGGACTGGTAGGGCATACTTTTGAAACTTTTTGAATCCACATACTATCCTGTACGTCTCCTTCTTTATCGGTAAATTCAATATTAAAGGATAGGGTTTGCCCTTTGGCAACAACAGTTCTGCTCACACTTTTTAAGCTTAATTGCGGTTGGGTGGTGTATTTATTTTTCGAACAACCTGCTATTAGTCCTGTTAAACAAAAAATCATTAATATTTTTGCCTTCATAAATTGCATATTCTATTCAAATATAATTCATTCATCTCAACATTATTTCGCTATAATGGAACTTCTTAACAAGATTTTTTCAATTACACCTCAAAATAAAACGAAAGTAATTCAGGAAGTGTTTCATTTTCAATTAAAAAATAGCACCGTTTATCGCCAATGGTTTGAATTAACTGGCGGTAAGCAGCAAAATACAATTGATTCCATTCCTTTTCTTCCCATTTCCTTTTTTAAAACTCATGTTATTACAACTACAGCTTTTGAACCTCCCATTATTTTTGAAAGCAGCGGCACCACCGCAACCGTAAATAGTAAACATTATGTAAAGGATTGGCAGATTTATGAAACCAGCTTTTTAACTGCTTTTCAACTATTTTATGGTGCGCCACAAGATTGGTGTATTATTGGGCTACTGCCTGCATATTTGGAAAGGAAGCATTCTTCATTAGTGGCGATGGTGCATACATTGGTGCAACAAAGCAGGCATCCCGACAGTGGTTTCTATTTGTATGAATATGAACAATTGCATGCCACTTTACAGCGTTTAGAGGCAGCCGGCCAGCCGGTAATATTAATTGGAGTTACGTTTGCCCTGCTTGATTTTGCCGAACAATTTCCGCTGCCTTTACAAAATACCATCATTATGGAAACAGGGGGAATGAAGGGTCGAAGAAAGGAAATAACCCGTGAAGCACTGCATCAGCAATTAAAAAAAGCTTTTGGTATATCCCATGTGCATGCTGAGTATGGTATGACAGAGTTACTATCACAGGCCTATTCATCCGGGAATGGCAGGTTTTACTGCCCATCTTGGATGCAGGTTTTGGTGCGAAATGAGGATGATCCGTTGGATGTACAGTTACAAGGGGAAGGTATTTTGAATATTATTGATTTAGCAAATCTGTATAGCTGCAGTTTTATTGCTACGGATGATGTGGGAAAAGTTTATGCAGATGGTAGTTTTGAGGTGTGGGGTCGGTTAGATAATAGTGATATTCGGGGTTGCAGTTTGTTGGTTACATAAATGCAATTATATTTGCAGCCCAGAAACAGATGCCCAGGTGGCGAAATTGGTAGACGCACTGTGTTCAGGTCGCAGCGTTCGCAAGGATGTGCTGGTTCGAATCCAGTCCTGGGCACTATATTATCTTGGCGGTTAGAATAACTGCCTTTTTCATCAATAATTTAATGTTCGTATATATATACGAATTATTTAAAAATTCGTTTTTTTAAACGAATTATTGAAAAGTTTGTATATTTATGAAAACGAACTTTTTATGGCAATGCACGCTGTACTTACTTGCGATATTGTAAACTCTACCCGGCTTCCTGCCTTGAAAGCTAAAAAATTAATGCAGGCAATACAGCAAATTTTTTCCGGTTGTATAATGGAATTTTATCGTGGAGATAGTTTTCAGGTATATCTCTCGCATCCTAAAGATGCATTAAAACTGGCCTTACAGGCACGATTGGCTGCCATTCAACTATCTTTTGGCGATAAAAATAAGGTAGCATCAGATATTAAAATCAGTATCGGCTTAGGAACAGTAGAAATACCGGTGAAAAATTTAAAAACAGCACGTGGAGAAGCTTTTTTACTTTCAGGCCGGCTGTTTGATACAATGGCAGCATTGAATCAAAGACTTGTATTCGGAATACAGCATGCTTTGGCACAAGAGGCTTTGCAAATTTTATCTGCTTATGTGGATGCTATTTTTAATGAACTGACTGCAAAACAAGCTGCTGTTTTAATAGAGTTAATGAGGGGTGAAATGCAACAAACAATTGCCCTTAAAATGAAAAAAAGTAAAAGTACCATTCATCAGCATGTGGTATCGGCCCGCTGGCAGGAAATTGAAGCTTTGTTGCAGCATTACGAAAATATGATTCAATTGATTATGGTATGAATACAGCACTGATTTGGTTCATCAAATTGATTTTATCACACCTGTTAACCGATTTTATTCTTCAGCCCACAAGCTGGATAAAAGCGCGTTACAGCCGTCATTTTCTATCGTTGTATTTATACCTTCATGTTTTTATTACTGCATTGGTGGTTTGGTGTATGCTGGGTTTTCAATACCATTGGGTGGTTATAGTAATTTTTATTACGCATTTGTGCATTGATGGGTGGAAATCTTATCAAAAGCCAACAGTACAATATTTTATTATCGACCAGGTATTGCACTTTCTGGTAATTGTTGCTTGTTGGTATTTTACTTTTTTTAACCTGGGTTCTTTGTTGGCTATCCTTCAGCCATATTATGAAAATGTTAAGGTGTGGAAAATAGTAACAGGGTTTGTATTCATTACAACCCCAGCAGCAATTTTTATAGACCAGTTTACCTGCCAGTGGCGCGATAAAATTGAATTTGTAGAAAGCCTTGCCAATGCCGGAAAATGGATCGGTATTGCAGAACGGATCATTGTACTGATATTTGTTTTATATGCACAATATGCAGCCATTGGTTTATTGGTAGCTGCAAAAGCCCTGATTCGTTTTAATGAAAAAGATCGTCAGGAAATAAAAACAGAATATCTGGTAGTGGGTACATTATTGAGCTTAGCCATTGCAGTAGTGGTAGGTGTGCTGATTAAATTATAATAAACAGCATTAAAGCAACAATATTAAAATGAACCCTAATAAATGCGCTTTCATCATTAAGAGGAGTAATGAATGCCCGATATACTTTGATGAATTTCAAAACAATAAATATCTGCCATTTTAATATTACTCCATTGTTGTGCATCATAATGAAAAGGATTGCATTGGTCCAAATGTGTTTGGATTTCCAATAAAATTCGCTTCATTTTTTCTTCATCTGTTCCCATTTGCTGCAATAAATCCATAAATTCATCAATTTGATTCTTTACTTCATCCTGATTGCCGGCAACAAGAATTTTTTCAAGAAGTTCCTGATAATGGGGTTGAATAGCGGGTAGCATAAATGATTTATTTAGTAGGAGGAATTTAAAGGTATCACTTTTCCGTTGTTTAATTGATAAATACCTCCAATTACTTGTACACCTTTATCTTTTACTGCTTGTTGAATGTAAGTAGATTGTGTTAATAACTGATGTATGCCATGCATAACATTCGCTTTGATGAGTGGAAGGGTGTGCAGTTGATCCATCTCACCGACCTTTGCTATTTCCGGTTCTTTGGCAAGGCTGTCAATAATCACCTGTAAAAATCCCTCATTTTTAGAATGATCGGCCAAGGCCTGAATAGCCCCACAATGTTCATGGCCAACAATCATAATAAGGTGTACATTCAAATGTTCCACCGCATATTCAATACTACCTATTTCAAAATTACCTAAAACATTTCCGGCAGTTCTAATTACAAATAAATCGCCAATACCCTGATCGAAGAATAGTTCCGGCGCTACTCTGCTGTCTGAGCAGCAAACCACTACTGCAATAGGGTGTTGGTTAACTGCCGTTTCCTCGAAGCGATGCCTGTTTTGGTCGGGGTGTAATGGGTGCATGTTAACATATCGGTTATTACCGGCCATTAATTGCTGAAAAGCAGTACTGCCATTTAAAGGCTGTAATAATTTTTTGGGCGGCTGAGCAGGCAGAACGCCTGCTGAAAAAAATAGTAAAATAAAAATTAATTTTATATAACCGGAATAGGGCTGCATGAAGCTATATTTGTGATGATTGTATGCAAATGATGAAAACCATTTTTGTATCAACTTATATTTTTATCCAGCACTTTAACAAATTATCCATTCGGGCATCTACCAGCGTATAATTACGGGGTACCTCATTTTCTAAACTATGAAAAGTAACCAGCTTTGTGCCGGCAGGTTTTGTTTCTAATTGCTTATAGAGGTAGCGGTTGTAATAATTATAGAGTTCTAATGAATAGTCAATACTCTCATCTATTTTATCTGTTCCGGCAATATTTTCAAAAAATGCATTGTAAAAATAAAAGTGATGATAGTCGTTAAAATTCAATTGTGTAAAATTGCCTTCTATAAAAAACGCATTGGGGATGCCTAATTTTAATTTAGCGGCCTCCGCTACTTCAATTAAACTTTTTCTTTGTTCTACACCATAAAAAAAAGCATCAGGTTTATAGTAACCTGCAACTATACAAAATTTACCTGCACCGCTGCCAATGTCTAATATTTTTTCATTTTTCTGGCTCACTAAAAAATCGGCTGCAATTCGGGCAACTTCAATGGGTGTCCAATGTTTTTTGGCCAGTAATTGTATTTCTTTTGGATAAAGCTGATGAAATGCGGCATCATTTTCCATCCATTTTTCTCTGGCATTTTTAATATATATCTTATCCATAGCAGCTCTTTTGGTGCATTCATTTCTTCAAAATGCAGGTTAACACATTTATCAGGTCAAAGTTAGCAACAGATTCAGGTCATAAACGTGAAAGTTCTCATTCAGAAAAGTAATATTTCTCAACTTTAAACAAATAACTTTGAAGCAGTATGAGCATTCATCAAAAATTTCCGATAGATCAATGGGATTTTAAAAGCGAATCTATTCTGGCCGATTTGCCGGATGAGGATAAGGCCATTTTGCTTGCAAACCAAACAGAACAGGAATATGATAAAGGAGAAATTATTTTTCGCGAAAACAGTTATCCATCGGGTATTTTTTATATTGTGAAGGGCAAAGTAAAAAAATATAAAATTGATAAAAACCGGAAAGAACACATTATTTATGTAGCCAATACCGGTGAATTGATTGGATACCACGCCATTATTTCCGGTGATCGGTTCCCCGATTCTGCTGCTGCATTAGAAAAAAGTATTATTGCTTTTATTCCTAAAGAAGATTTTTTGCAAACCCTTGCTGTTTCTGCTTTTTTGGGTACACGTTTATTAAAAACACTCAGCCATGAATTTGCCGTACTGGCCAACAGTTTAAGCATTATTGCCCAAAAATCAGTTCGGGAACGCCTGGCTTTGCAATTAGTAGTATTGCGTGAAAAATATAAAGACCATTTTATGGAAGGCAATGCAGTTGAAATAAACATGAGCAGGGATGATTTGGCCAGCCTGGTAGGCACTGCCAGAGAAAATGTAGTAAGAATTTTATCTGAATTTAAAGACGAAGGATGGTTAATGACCAAAGGCAGAAAAATTATTATTCTAGATGTAGATGCTTTGATAAAAGTTGCCAATATGTAATGGGCTGAATAGAAATTTTACAGCCCATATTCCATTTTTTATTCCAATATTATTAATTTTGCAGTAATATTTTTCTAAATATTGTTTTGAGTTTTCACCATTTCCCAACAGCTATTGTAAAACTCAAAATTTTGTTAGCATGGAAATGTTTGTAAAGCCTGCCAAACCCGTTTTTAGAAAATTAAAAGATGAAGTTTTATTTCAATCTTTAAGAACCCGGGTAAATGCCACCATCTCAACATTGCAACCCTCTGTAAAAAATCAGGCTACTTTAAAAGCATGGTTGTTTCCGTTCATTTATTTTGCGGCTTGGATATTTGCTTTAGTTTTTGGGGAGAATCATACTATTTTATGGTTAATGTATGCTGTAATGGGCTTTATGTTGGTAGTAAATTATCTTACTTTAATTCATGAAGCCGTACATGGTACTATTTTTAAATCAAAGCGATTGAACCGATTGTATGTATACCTGTTTGATTTAATGGGTGCTAACAGTTTTATTTTCCGTATCAGACATGTTCGGTTGCACCATAATTATCCCAATGTTATGGGTTGGGATAGTGATTTTGAACAAAGTCCAATGGCTCGTGTGTTTCCGCATGGGCGGTACGAAAAATGGCATCAATACCAACATATTTATTTGCCGTTCTTATATCCATTGTATTTATTAAACTGGTTGCTGGTGCGTGACTTTAAAGATTATTTCAACAAAAAAAAGTTAGTATGGAAAGTAGCCAATATTCCTGCTATTGAATATATAAAACTATTCTTATTTAAATTGTTTTTTTTTAGCTATATCATCATCATTCCAAAATACATATTGGGTTTTAAATGGCTAACCATACTTGCTGCTTTTTTAATCATGATGTTTACTGCCAGTATTATATCTCTGATTGTATTATTGCCACCGCATGCCAGTTTGGATAATGCATTTCCATTGCCTGACGAGAAAGGTGACATGCCTGATAGTTGGTTAATGCATCAATTATCCTGCACGAATGATATTGTGGAAGATAATTGGTTTACCAGATTTTTTATGGGATGTTTTAACTATCACATCGCCCATCACTTATTTCCGTGTGTACACCATGTGTATTATCCGGCAATAACAAAGGTAATTGAGCAATTTGCAGCGAAGCATGGGTTACCCTATCGAAAAGTTAGTTTATGGCAGGCATTATACCGGCATTACCAACTTTTAAAAAGCAATGCATATCATGATAATATTTTTGAAGAAACCATGTAAAGCAATGGTGTTCAATAAAAATTGGATGGGTAACAATTTTCCCTGAAAAAATTAGCTCCTTTATGCAGTCAAATGGGGCTGTAGCTGCTGCATGATTACATTTTTAGGCACTACACCACTTTGGCGCCACAATATTTTTCCTGCTTTGAATAAAATTAAAGTGGGCACGCCCTGAATTTGGTATTTAGCAGCCAGCACAGGGTTTTTATCCACGTCAATTTTAATGACTCTTGCTGCATTTCCTGTAGTTCTTGCCACTTCCTGAAGGGTTGGGGCCATCATTTTGCAGGGGCCGCACCATTCTGCAAAAAAATCTACCAAAACGGGTTTGGTATCAGCTATAATTTGATTGAAATTTCCTGTCATAAAATTATATTTTATTTTTATTATATTTTATTTAAGCAGCATTTTTAGCCTCATTCAGTAAACTTTTTTGTTTTGCTGAAAGTTTTGTTGGTATTAATGCATGCAGGGTTACATATAAATCTCCAAATGTGCCAGGTTGGTTATATACCGGCATTCCTTTACCTTTTAAACGCATGGTTTTACCATTGGCACAGCATTCTGGTAATGTTAAGTTTATTTTTCCACCCAATGTAATTACTTCCTGTTTACCACCTAAAAGCATGGTAAATACATCTACTTGCAAATCCATATACAAATCATTTTCCTTGCGTGTAAAAACAGTATTTGGTTGTACATGAACATTAATGTATAAATCGCCGGCTTTTCCGGAACTGTTTTTTATTCCTTTTCCCTTTGCCTTTAACTGAAGTCCTTCATAGGCACCGGGTTTGATATTCAGTTTTATTTTTTCAGTGCCTGTGCTGATCAATCTTTCAGTACCGGTATAGGCTTCTTGAAGTGATATGGTAACCTCTCCGGTAAGATCCGATGACCTCGATTCAAATTGGCTGCTACTACCAAACGGGGTGCGTGATTTTGTTTTAGTGTTACTTCTCATTCCGCCAAAAAAAGCCTCAAAGAAGTCAGAAAATCCACTTCCGGCACCGCCAAAAAATTCAGAGGGATCACCCTGGAACTGGTAATATTGTCCCCCACCATTATTACCGCCTTGCTCGCCAAACGGATTACCTGAAAATCCGCTTTGTTCATATTGCTTCCAGTTGGCGCCAAGTGTATCGTATTTTTTTCTTTTTTCCGGGTCGCCTAATACTTCATAGGCTTCATTTATCTGCTTAAATTTATCTTCTGCCTCTTTGTTATTGGGGTTTTTATCGGGATGATATTTTACAGCCAGCTTCCGATACGCTTTTTTAATTTCATCGGCTGTGGCAGATTTAGCAATGCCCAATAAGCTATAATAATCCTGATATTGCATAAATTGTTGTTTACAGATAAAGTTATACTTGTTTTGATATTTTACAACTGATCAACCTCATATTTACCTGTTTACAGTTGTGCATTTTAATAAACCAAATGCATGCAAATGAAATGGGTTGTGCTTATACTGTTGCAGCCGCACAACCCATTGCGTTTCTTTCTTCAACTTCGGCTTAAGCAATAGCTATGGTTTTAGCAGGTTTGGGTTTTGCTTCTTCTTTTTTGGGGATGTAAATGTTTAAGATGCCATCCTTGTACTGAGCAGAAATTTTTTCATCATCAGCAGTTTCAGGCAAACTAAAACTGCGTTGAAAACTTTGATAATTGAATTCCTTCCTGCTGTAATTGGCTTTTTTCTCTTCTTTTTCCTCTTTTGCTTCAGCACTAATGGTCAGCACTTGTTTGTCTAAGTTTACATTAAAATCCTCTTTTTTCATGCCCGGAGCTGCCATTTCAACGGTATAGCCGTTGTCATCCTCTTTAATGTTTACCTTGGGTAAGGTGCTGCCTTCCCCTGAAAAATTCCGAAGGCCCCAATCAGCCCAATCATTGTTAAAGAAATCATCAAATAACCTGTTGAAAACAGGTGTCATGTTGTTACTTTTTACGAGTGTCATAGCTGTATTATTTTATTGGTTAACAATCCATTTTTTTGCTGAAGGATATTTTATTCAGCATTTTGCAAACTCAATCCTCAAATCCTGTGCAAGTGTATTTGTTGCATACTTTTTGGCAGACAAAGTGTATAAATTAAGAAAAAATGACATTTTAATTGTGGGGTTGCTGTATTTCTGTCAGAATTGAATTGGGAATATGGGGAGGAATACTGCCTGAATACATCTTCGTAACTTGCGGCATACCTTTTATGTCAAAAAAAATTTCATATTGCTTAGTTAGTGTCCGGGCAAATGTTTGCAATTGCTGCACTCATTGCACTCACGCCATATTTTGAATGGAATTTTTTGGGAATTGTGCTTGTGTTGCTTTCATTGCAGTTATTGGGTTGGGCAATAGTGTTTATGCGCCAATCAAAATTGTGTATTGTACCATAGCTGCCGGCAACAAAAGCAAAATTGGTTGAAGTGAGGCATTAGCGTTTTATCCGTTATACTATATACCAGTTGTATTGCTTTTTATATTAGCCATGTTTTTGTTTTACATGAAGGCGATTAGTAATTTTAAAAATATTGCTAAAAATACTTTTACTAAAAATGCAAATAGAAGAAAGGCAATGGATATTAAAAAATCCGGCTTATTAGTAATACTTGCTAAGACCCAAAATTAATTCCTTTCTGGTATTAGGTTAATGAGGGTTTCCATCCTATCAAGAGAATACCTGCGATGACCAAAGCAGTTCCGGCTAATTGTAAAAAAAAGATGGGCTCATCTAAAAAGAAATGGGCTTGTATAATGGTGGAAACAGGGCCAATACTGGTAATAATCGCCACATTGTTACTGCCAATTTTATTCATACTAATATTCATTAAAAAAGAAGGTAGCACTGTTGCAATGATTGCCAGTGCAATGCCATAGATGAGCAAATTGGGTTGTAGCAGTTGGCCAAAATTTTGATGGTTGGTTATTAAAAAATGCGCAAAAACACCCATAGTTGCGAACAGCATTACATAGGCGGTATATTTTGTAGAGCCTATAATGGGCACTAATTTTCCGGTACCTGCTAAATATATTGAATAAGTTACGGCACATAAAAAAATCATGAATATGCCCAAAAAGAAATGGATATTTCCGGCATCTAATTTTACTTCTCCTAAAAAGGCAATGCCAATACCAATGTAGGTTAAGAGCAGAGCGACAACTTGTATTCGTTTCAGTTTTGTTTTAAAATAAAAAGTATTGATCAGTACGGTAAACGTTGGATACAAGAACAGTATCAGTCTTTCTAATCCTGCAGAAACAAATCGCAAACCCATAAAATCGAACAAGCTGCTCAGGTAGTATCCTAAAATACCCATCAAGGCTAATAAAACCCATTGTTTGCGGGTTAGCTTTTCGGTACTGGTTTTATGGGCATAAGTTGCAGCAATCAGGTAAAATGGCAATGAAAACAACATACGCAATACCAGCAAATGGATGGCTGATACCTGCGTATGTTGAAATGCCAGCTTCACAAAAATGGCTTTGGTTGAAAAAAGCAAGGCGCCTAAAATGGCAATGATAAACCCTCCTGCCATTCCCGTTCTTATTTTTGTATGCATTATTCAACAATTCAGGCAAAAAACTTACTGCCTAAGGCAGTATTTTAAATTTCAATTATACTGATACATTAAAATCGCGCAGTGCATCATTCAAACTGGTTTTTAAATCAGTACTTGGTTTTCTTTGCCCAATAATTAAAGCACAGCTAACCTGGTATTCACCGGCAGGAAATTGTTTAGGATAGGTACCCGGAATTACTACACTTCTTGCCGGTACATAGCCTCTGTATTCTTTTGGCGTGCTGCCACTCACATCAATTATTTTTGTGGATTGTGTTAATACCACATTGGCTCCTAAAACTGCTTCTTTTTCAACACGAACGCCTTCTACAACAATACTGCGGCTGCCCAGAAAGCAACCATCTTCAATAATAACAGGACTGGCCTGTAACGGTTCCAGTACACCACCAATACCCACACCGCCACTCAGGTGAACGTGTTTGCCAATTTGTGCACAACTGCCAACTGTGGCCCAGGTATCTACCATGGTGCCTTCATCTACATAAGCACCAATATTCACATAACTTGGCATTAATACCACATTTTTGGCTAAATAGGCACCATAACGTGCTACTGCATGGGGTACTGCACGTACGCCTAATGCTGCATAATTTTTCTTTAGCAACATTTTGTCGTAAAATTCAAATGGGGGCAGTTGGTAGGTTTCCATGGGTTGTATGGCAAAATACAATAGAATGGCTTGTTTTACCCATTCATTTACCTGCCACCCTTGCGCTGTGGGGGCAGCAGTTCTTAGTTGGCCTTTATCAATGGCTTCCATCACTTCGCGAACGGCGTCACTGTATTGTTTGTCATGTAATAAATTTCTGTCATTCCAGGCGGCGATGATGCGTGTTTGTAATTCCATTAAAAAAAATTTATGCAAACATAGTTATAAACGGTTACAGAAAGTTGGCTGATGGTTATAAAAAAAATGATATTACATTCATTTAAATAAATTAAATGCAATTCTGTTAGTTTTGAAAAATGAAATTGTTTGAACCAGATATTATTCATGCATTAAAGGTTTTGGAGGCAGGTGGTACCTTGCTGTATCCTACTGATACCATTTGGGGTATTGGCTGCGATGCTACGAATGCGGCAGCGGTTGATAAAGTTTTTCAAATCAAAAATCGTCCGCCTCAAAAAAGTTTAGTTGTATTGGTAGCAGATGAAAAGCAAGTATTACAGCATGTGGCTGCCATAGACTTGTGTGTATTTGATTTTTTAGCAAAGCAACAAAAGCCCACTACCGTTATTTATCCTGCAGCCATTGGATTTGCAAATAATGTAATTGCCGAAAATGGCTCCATTGCTATTCGTATTTGCCAAGACCCATTTTGTAAACAACTCATTAAAAGATTTAAAAAGCCCATCGTTAGCACTTCGGCTAATCTGAGTGGAGAACCATCTCCGGCTAATTTTGCATCTATTTCAGAAACAATTCGCTCTTCGGTAGATTATGTGGTTCAATACCGGCAAGATGATAAACAGCCCTCAGTGCCTTCTACCATTATAGAATGGCGACAGGATGGCTCCATCCATGTTTTACGCCCGTAATTTCTGTTTTGGATCATGTGTCAAAAATATTTTGACAGTGTTTCAAAGTAAATCGTACTGAAATAGCTTGGTTTTACTTAAAAAATAATTGGTAAAAAATTTAATATTTTTTTGCGCAAGTTCTGATTGTCAGCTTCTTATCGTCATAAAATTTTATTTTCATAAATTCTCTGTTAAAAGCTTCATTTTATAACAAAAATTATTTAGTTTAGAAGAAGCAATTAAAATGGTATGGCAAGAGTTATTGTAGATGTTCCTTCCGAAAAAGTGCAGCCTTTCATTGAATTAATTCTTCAAATGGGGCTGGATAAGCATACCATTGCTTCTGATTTAACCGAAATACAAAACGATACCGAAGCTACACTGGTTCCTAAACCTCTTTGTCTTTTTAAAGAAAAATATCTGTTGTTCGATTGGGAATTTTTCAGCAATGAACTGGAATTTGAATAATGCTGCCTATTATGCATTTATTTTGCAGATATGGAAAAAGTGCTGCTCATACAAACCGCATTTATTGGTGATGTTGTTCTGGCAACCGGATTGTTGGAAAAAATACATGCTCAATACCCTGAAACTTTACTACATGTTTTGGTTCGTAAAGGGAATGAGTTGCTGTTTGAAGCACATCCTTATATAAAAAATGTACTAATCTGGGATAAGAAAAAGCAGAAATATCGGCATCTTATTCAATTATTATTTCAAATTCGAAAAGAAAAGTATACCAGGGTAATCAATGTGCAGCGTTATGCTGCAACCGGTTTATTAACTGCTTTTTCAGGTGCTGCTGAAACAATTGGTTTTCGAACCAATCCATTCAGTTGTTTTTTCACAAAATCTATTACGCATCATTTCGGCGAAAATGGTACACCGTTGCATGAAATTGAACGCAATCAACAACTGATTGCACATTTTACAAATGGAAAGGCAGCTTTGCCTAAATTGTATTATAATGCATCCATTGCAGCTTCAGTACAATATTTGCAGAATAAAAAATATATCTGTATTGCTCCGGCTTCTGTATGGTTTACCAAGCAATACCCTGCTGAAAAATGGATAGAATTGATTCATCAAATACCAGATTCATTAACAATTTATTTATTGGGTGCAGTTTCTGATAATGCTTTGTGTGCAAATATAGCCGCTGCCAGTTCCGGTAAACAAGTGGAAAATTTAGCAGGTAAATTAAGTTTTTTACAGTCGGCCGCTTTAATGGAGGCTGCATTCATGAACTATGTGAACGATTCGGCCCCTATGCATTTTGCTTCCGCAGTCAATGCACCGGTTACTGTTGTGTACTGTTCCACCATTCCTGCTTTTGGATATGGGCCGCTTAGCCATGAACAATATATTGTAGAGGTACAGGAGCTATTAAGTTGCAGGCCCTGTGGTATACATGGCAGGGCTGGTTGTCCACAAGGGCATTTTCATTGTGCCTTGCATATACAAGCCCATCAATTACTGCAACCCTTGCATATTAAAATGCAGCAATCGGGTTACGTTATTTGATAGCACATCGTTAAATACAGGATATATGCAATAAAAAATTCGGTTGTTAAATGCCTTTTTCAATTTGTACCTTTGCCGCAATGCAGATTACTTTATCAAATACAGAAGAAAAAATTATTGCAACCATTGCCAAAGCAGCGCAGCAAATGCAAATGCCTGCATTTTTAATTGGTGGATTTGTTCGGGATAAAATTCTGGGCAGGCCTACTAAAGATGCAGATATTGTATGTTTAGGGGATGGTATAAAACTGGCACATGCCGTTGCAGAATTGTTTCAGCCCAAACCCAACGTTGCTTACTTTAAAAATTTTGGAACTGCCCAAATTAAATTACCATTGCCCGATGGCAGTTTTTTTGAAGTAGAATTTGTGGGTGCAAGAAAAGAAAGTTATACCGAGCAAAGCAGAAAACCAAAAGTAATGGTAGGAACACTGGCAGAAGATCAGTTACGGCGCGATTTTACCATTAATGCCATGGGTATCAGTTTAAATGCGGATGATTATGGTATGCTGTTAGATCCGTTTACTGGCATACACGATCTGAAAGCAAAAATTATTCAAACCCCATTAGATCCCCTACAAACCTTTAGTGATGATCCTTTACGCATGATGCGGGCTATTCGTTTTGCTACCCAATTAAATTTCTCTATTGCACCAAAAACTTTTGATGCCATACAACAAGATGCACATCGTATTAAAATTGTTTCACAGGAAAGAATTACAGATGAGTTTAATAAAATTTTACTGGCAACTAAACCCGGCATTGGGTTAGAAATGTTAAGTAAATCAGGACTTCTTTCTATTATTTTTCCACAAATGATGGCCTTACATGGTGCTGAAAATATTGATGGGATGGGACATAAAGATAATTTTTACCATACTATTCAGGTAATAGATAATATTGCTGAAGTTACGGATGATTTATGGTTACGATGGGCGGCTTTATTGCATGATATTGGAAAACCTGCAACAAAACGTTTTGAGCCGGGCCATGGCTTTACATTTCATGGTCATGAAGTGGTGGGCGCCCGTATGGTACCAAAAATATTTGCGCAGTTTAAACTACCCCTTAATGAAAAAATGCGCCAGGTAAAAAAATTAGTTGAGCTGCATTTAAGACCTATTTCGCTTACCAAAGAAAATATAACCGATAGCGCCATTCGCAGATTGTTGTTTGATGCAGGAAATGATATTGACGCACTTATGTTATTATGCAATGCAGATATTACCAGCAAAAACAAACAAAAAGTGCAGCGGTATCTGCAAAATTTTGAAATGGTAAAAGAACGGATGAAAGAGGTTGAGGAAAAAGATCATTTACGCAACTGGCAACCACCACTTTCAGGCGAAGACATTATGCGCATTTTCGGCTTGCCACCCGGCAGAAAAGTAGGGATGATTAAAGATGCCATTCGGGAAGCGATTCTTGACGGGGTTATTCCCAATACCTACCAGGCTGCCTATGCATTTATGCTGCAAAAAGCAGCTTCATTAAACCTGCAGCCCATTTAAAATGTTTTTCGTTTCTTTGAAGCATTAACAAAAGCTAAATATTGAAAGGCAGCAAAATATAAACAAAAGCAGTTATTTTTATTGAATAGCTGTTTGTCTGGATATATACATAAAATTATACACCATGGCCATTTTAAAATTCAGGGTTTATTTAGAAGAAGATGATGCAGTTTACAGAGATATCGCCATCAAACATACCCAGCATTTTCTCGATTTGCATTTAACTATATTGAAAGCTTATGAATTCGATAATAGGCATCAGGCTACTTTTTACAGAAGTAATGATGCCTGGCAACGGGGCCGTGAAATTTCGCTGGCGGTATATGAAAAACCTTATGTGGTTGCCCCTTTATTAATGGCCGAAACCACCATTGGTAGTGAAATTAAAGATCCCAATCAGAAATTCATTTATGTGTATGATTTTGATAAAAATTGGGTTTTTCTGGTAGCATTGATTCAGGTAAGTAAGGATGAAAATACCAAATTAAATTATCCTGTAATTACCCGTATTGAAGGAATAGGGCCTCAACAATATGGCACCAAATCATTATTGGGTGAAAAATTTGCTGATATAGAAGAGAAATACGATTTAACTGAAGCCGGTGATGGTTTTGGTGAAGAAAGCGACGCAGCGGAAAACACAGACGAGGAAGAGGAAAATGCAGAAGATGCTGAAGGTCAGGGGCTGGATGATTTTTAAAAAATAGCCTGAGTTATTCTTAATCGGCATTCATAAAAAATATTACTTGTGTATTCATTGAATCCTTTGATGATTTTAGTGATAGGGCCTACTGCTGTAGGTAAAACGGCACTGGCTTTGCGTATTGCACAATTGTTGAATACCGAAATTATTTCTGCCGATTCACGACAATGTTATCGGGAACTCAATATTGGCGTTGCCAAGCCTACGCTTGCAGAACTGGAGTTGGTACCACATTATTTTATTAATTCTCATTCTGTATATGATGATGTAAATGCAGCTGTTTTTGAACAATATGCCTTGCAGGCAGCAGCAAACATTTTTTCCAAACATTCTGTTGCAGTAATGGTTGGTGGCAGTGGTTTATATGTAGATGCATTTTGCAATGGGTTAGATAACATTCCGCCGGTACCACCTGATTTAAGAAACAGCATTATTCAAAATTATCATCAAAAAGGATTGGTATGGCTGCAGGAACAGATTAAAAAATCAGACCCCGTTTTTTGGGAACAGGCCGAACAACAAAATCCGCAACGCTTAATGCGGGCTTTAGAGGTGATGGAAGCAACCGGGAAATCGGTTATACATTTTCGTTCCAAAAAAAATGTGCCACGCCCCTTCAGAATACTAAAAATAGGTTTAGAATTACCACGCCAGGAATTATACCAAAAAATTAATGAACGGGTATGTACAATGATAGAAGCAGGATTAGTAGAAGAAGTAAAATCGCTGCAACCATTACAACAACTCAATGCATTGCAAACAGTAGGTTATAAAGAAGTATTTGATTATTTAAATGGCTTTGTTTCATTAAACAGGGCTATTGAGTTAATTCAGTTAAACACAAGGCATTATGCCAAGCGGCAAATTACCTGGTTTAAAAAAGATTCCAGCATTCAATGGACGCATCCTGATACAATATCCAATCAGTTTTTATTGGAATGGATAAAACAATAAAATATTTTTTTTGGATATATTTTTTTCTATAAATTGCTAAAAATTTCTATTAATGCAATTACACGTATTGTTGTAATTCATTCAATGTAACCCGTGCTGCTCCAGATATTTTTTTTCAATTATTCATCTGCAGTATGCTAAAATGTTTACATTTTTAAAAATAAATTCCTTGCAAATGAAAAAAGTTTTTTTTGTTGCGGCAACCTTTTGCTTGCTAAGTCAACTAGTGCAGGCACAAGCCCGAAAAATTGAATTTGATGAGTACACACTACCTAACGGATTAACCGTTATTTTACACCGCGATAAAACAGCGCCGGTGGTAGCAGTAGGTGTGTTGTATCATGTAGGTTCTAAAAACGAACTACCCGGCCGTACAGGTTTTGCACATTTTTTTGAGCACCTGATGTTTGAGGGTAGCAACAATATTAAGCGGGGCGAATTTATGAAATACGTTAGCAATGCAGGTGGAACCAACAATGCCAATACTACACAGGACAGAACTTATTATTATGAAGTATTGCCGGCTAATCAACTACAATTGGGTTTATGGTTGGAAAGTGAAAGAATGATGCACGCTAAAATTGAGCAGGTGGGCGTAAATACCCAACGTGAAGTAGTTAAGGAAGAAAAGCGCACCAGAATAGATAACCAGCCTTATGGCAGCATTATTGGCGAAATATTTAAACGTGCTTTTAAAGTACATCCCTATAAATACCAACCCATTGGTAGTATGGAAGATTTAAATTCTGCCAAATTAGATGAGTTTATACAGTTTTATAAAACATTTTATGTACCCAATAATGCCGTACTTTCTATAGCCGGAGATATTGATATTCCGGAAACAAAAAAACTAATTGCAGCTTATTTTGGCCCCATACCCAAAGGAACTTTGCCCATACCACGCCCCAACGTAACGGAACCCCCTTTGGGTGGCGAAGTGAGGGATGTGATTGAAGATAATATTCAATTGCCCGCTGTAATAGAAGCTTACCGGGCACCCAAACAGGGAACGAATGAATACTATGCATTTAATGTTTTAAGTACCATTTTATCGGGCGGTAATTCTGCACAACTCAATAAAGTAATGGTTGACCAAAAACAATTAGCAGTGGCTACCGGCGCTTTTAACTATGCGCTGGAAGATGCAAGTCTCTTTATTATATACAGTATTGCCAACTCAGGCGTGCAACCACAGGTGTTAGAAAAAAATATGGACTCTGTTGTGAATGCATTGAAAAACGGATTGGTAAGTGAACATGAATTTCAAAAAGTGAAAAATCAAATAAATACACAATTTGTTACCCGAAATTCCACAATGCAAGGTATAGCTGAATCTCTTGCTAATTACCAGGTTTACTTTGGTGATGCTGATTTAATTAATACAGAAATAAAAAAATTAGATGCAGTTACACGGGAAGATGTTTGGGATGTTGCAAAAAAATATTTCAAAAAAGATAACCGTGTAATTCTTTATTATGTTCCCAAAGGAACAAAGGATCAATACAAAAAATAAACAGCGCTTTTAAAAATGGATTGCTATTCTTAAAAAGTTAAACGATCATCATAATTCTGAAAAGCTATGCACCAGCTTCTATTCAAGCGCTTGGGCAATTTTCAGTACAATACAATTATAAAAAATAAACTTATGAAACGTTTCATTCTAACATTATTATTACTGGCTCCCATAGCAATTTGGGCACAGGAAAACATAAACAGGGCAGTACCACCACCGCCGGGTCCGGCCAAAGCCGTAGAATTAGGCAAAACTGAAAAATTTACTTTGCCCAACGGATTAGAAGTAATTGTAGTTCGTAATACCAAATTACCCAGAGTTTCGGTTTCTTTAACCGTAAATAGAGATCCGGTACTGGAAGGAAATAAAGCGGGATTAACCAGTATGGCTGGGCAATTGTTGCGCAGTGGTACTGCCACTATGAATAAAGTAGCATTGGATGATGCCATCGATTTTTTAGGAGGTAATATTTATGCCAGTGCTACCAGTATTAGCGGTTCAGCCCTTTCCACAAACTTCAAAAAGTTGTTTGCAATTATGGCCGATATTACTTTCCATCCTTCATTCCCTGCTGATCAGTTAGAAAAAATTCGTAGGCAGGAACTTTCAGGACTGGCACAAAGTAAAGATGATCCCAATTCTATTGCAGGAAATGTAGTGAGTAAATTGTTGTATGGCTCTAATCATCCTTATGGTGAAATTGAAACCGACAGTACTGTTAAAAATGTAACTGTTGCCGATATCAAAAACTATTTTGCAGCTTATTGGAAACCCAATATCAGTTATCTGGTTTTTGTGGGCGATATTACCAAAGAAGAAGCGAAAGAATTAGCTGAAACCTATTATGGAAAATGGGAGCGTGGTGATGTTCCAAAGCCACAATATCCTGTGCCTGCTAATCCTGTAAAACCCATCATCGCTATTGTTGACAGACCGGTATCTGTGCAAAGTGTTATTAATTTTGTGCAAACAGAACCTTTAAAACCTGGCGATGCAGATGTAATCCCTGTCAGGGTAATGAATAATATTTTGGGTGGTGGGGCATCTTCCCGTTTATTCATGAATCTTCGCGAAAAACATGGGTTTACTTATGGAGCTTACAGTGCTGTTAATCCCGATAAATTAATTGGCAGTTTTAATGCTGAAGCATCCGTACGGAATGAAAAAACCGATAGTGCTGTAGGCGAGTTCTTAAAAGAGTTTGAATTAATCAGAACTACACCGGTAAGTGATACAGAGGTAGAACTTTCTAAAAATACACTCAGTGGTGCGTTTGCCAGAAGTTTAGAAAACCCTGCCACTGTTGCAAATTTTGCTTTAAATGAAGCCATTTACCACTTGCCATCCGATTATTATCAAAACTATTTAAAAAATATTGCTGCTGTTAATGCCGGTACCGTTATGGAGATGGCGAAAAAATATATTCAGCCCGAACATATGTATACCGTTATTGTAGGCAATGCCAAACAAGTAGTATCCGGGCTTGATAAGTATGGAACCATTCAATACTACGATGTAGAAGGAAATCCTGTTGTTGCTCCTGTTGTTAAAAAAGCAGATGCCGGTGTTTCCGGTAAAAGCATTATTGAAAAGGCCGCAGCCGCAATGGGTAATGCGGCTTTAAAAGATATTAAAGATTTAGAAATAAGCGGAACTGCCGGTGCAATGGGGCAAACTTTAGTATTCGATCAAAAATATTTGTTGCCCGGTTATTTTGAACAAACTTTAACCATTCAAGGCATGCTGTTGCAAAAGCAGCTGACTAAAGAAGGTACTTATTCTGTTTCTGCGCAAGGACAGGAACAGCCTTTGAAAGATGATGACAAAGAAGAATTGGCTGAAAGTGCTGCCATGCTGCCTGAAGCGTATTATTTATCAAAAGATGGTTATACTTATACAGTAAAAGATATTGAATCCATTGAAGGCAATGATGCTTATGTTGTTGAAATTAAATCGCCCAAGGGCAGAACTTTTACCAATTACTATGATGTAAAAACCGGATTAAAAGTAAAATCTGTAACTGAAAAAGATGGTGGTCCGGCAGGAAAAATGGTTATTCAAACTTTTTATCATGATTATAAATCATACAACGGTTTGCAGGTGCCTATGAAAACAATTGTTGATCAGGGCAAACTGAAAATTGAATTTGATGTGAAAGATGTAAAAGTAAATCAAGGGCTAAAATCGGCAGATTTCAAATAATACCAATTCAGACTTTCTTATCTCCACTATACAAATGGGTAGTATGGAAAAACAGTACTACCCATTCCCTGTTTTTCGTACATTTTTAAAACGTCCTCTCAAAATATTGATTTTACTGGATTGATTTTGAAAATGGATGTCCTGCGGTTAAATTTGGTGATGTTATTGCGGAAAAAGAAGAATAAATCGGGAAGTATTTCTGTTCAAATTATTTCCAAAGAGCTGGGTAAATATAGAGTTATAAAAACGGCAGGAAGCAGTAATAATGAGCAAGAGATTCAGAAGTTAGTTTTTCTTGCTAAGCAGGAAATAGAGCGGGTTGAGTGCTCAATCAAAATTATTTGTTTCAGAAAATGATTCTTTTGTTGAACAAGTTTTTGAGTTCCTTACCAATGCAAGTATTCGAACCATTGGTACTGAGATTATTTTGGTAAAACATATAACTACATTTGTTTCAATAAGATCAAAGGAGAACTTTTCCGCCACCTTGTAATAGCCCGTTTGGCTTTTCTTTTAAGCAAATTAAAAACCATTGATTATATATATCGTTTTCAAGGCGTGATGCCGGATATAGATGCGGTGTATCGTTTTTTAGACAAACTCAATAATAGTTTGAAAGAACAGATAGAACAAATTGCATTTGCGCATACTTTAAAAGTCTAGATAAAAAAATCAGCATCGTTTTCTATGATATGACTACGCTATATTTTGAAGCAAGTGATTGAATACGATTTACGAAAAGCAGGATTTAGCAAAGACGGTAAACATCAGCATCCACAAATCTTTTTAGGCCTGTTGGTTGGAAAGTAATCGACCATTCGGCATCTTTAATTCAAGAAACCAATTCCAATATGGTACGATTAAAAGATGCAGTTGATAGCACACCAGGTAAGCTTGGTGCATTTCAATTCCAATATGGTACGATTAAAAGCATTCCTGACCCTATTGTTTTGCAGCCTGTAAAGGGATTTCAATTCCAATATGGTACGATTAAAAGTAGCCCACCCGGTCAACGTTTCCCGTTTCCCCTTTATTTCAATTCCAATATGGTACGATTAAAAGTCGTGAATCGCTTACTACGCTTAAGCGCACATTGCATTTCAATTCCAATATGGTACGATTAAAAGTTGATTTTGAGATATTAGACGGCAAAATAAGCAAATTTCAATTCCAATATGGTACGATTAAAAGTAATGTTAGCTATGGCCTTTCAGGAGATGCTTACGTATTTCAATTCCAATATGGTACGATTAAAAGAGGTGGCTCTCTATCTGGTAGTTCTGCAACATTTACATTTCAATTCCAATATGGTACGATTAAAAGTTAGGGACTTTCAAAAACCAAGATACAACTGAAAAATTTCAATTCCAATATGGTACGATTAAAAGAATTGTTCAACATTCACAACATAAGCCCGCATAATATTTCAATTCCAATATGGTACGATTAAAAGCAGCGCATATCCTACAGTCAACGAAAGTTCCCATATTTCAATTCCAATATGGTACGATTAAAAGGCTTGTAGCATCTCATAAAGAGATAGTTGCACTTTAATTTCAATTCCAATATGGTACGATTAAAAGTATCCATTACGTATATTTTACTTGGTAAGCTAATTATTTCAATTCCAATATGGTACGATTAAAAGAAGTATAACAATTGGTAATTCAAATGCATTATCCGGATTTCAATTCCAATATGGTACGATTAAAAGAGGAAGCTAATGTTCGATTTTAAAACTATACCGCAATTTCAATTCCAATATGGTACGATTAAAAGCCGAAGTGCCTTCTATTTTGTATTTTGAAAGCAAATTTCAATTCCAATATGGTACGATTAAAAGTGTTTGGTCATTTATCAAATCCAATTCTTCTTCTGTATTTCAATTCCAATATGGTACGATTAAAAGGCGCCTTGGTGTTAATTGTTCAATATTATATGCGTAATTTCAATTCCAATATGGTACGATTAAAAGAAGAACTTTGAATGTTATTTAGAAACATACGAAGTTAATTTCAATTCCAATATGGTACGATTAAAAGACATCAGGCTTTACGCCTTCTTTCAGAGTAGAAGGAATTTCAATTCCAATATGGTACGATTAAAAGAATATAAACTTATCTAATGTTAATTCGGTAATAGAAATTTCAATTCCAATATGGTACGATTAAAAGGCAGTTATTGTTAATGTTAATAATGATGCTACTAAGATTTCAATTCCAATATGGTACGATTAAAAGCGTTTGTGTTAATACTGTCGTCTCTATTGTTGTTGTATTTCAATTCCAATATGGTACGATTAAAAGAATCCCTTGTTGCCGTATTTAAATAAGATAGCTTGATTTCAATTCCAATATGGTACGATTAAAAGGCGACTAACAGTAACAGTAACTGTTTTTTGAGAAAATTTTCAATTCCAATATGGTACGATTAAAAGTGCTGTCTGCGTTCGCTTATTTTGACAGAGTAGATGTTTTCAATTCCAATATGGTACGATTAAAAGAATTTGTGTTCATCGAAATTAGCAGTAACATAATAATTTCAATTCCAATATGGTACGATTAAAAGTCCAAATCTTCAGAAAGCTTTACTGCTATTTGTTGTATTTCAATTCCAATATGGTACGATTAAAAGCGTTACCCTAATCACCAAAGCGGCCTGATCGTTTAATTTCAATTCCAATATGGTACGATTAAAAGAACAATAGGGTCACCCGAAGCATCTGTTACCACAACATTTCAATTCCAATATGGTACGATTAAAAGTTGCAAGCGCAGGCACCAACAAGCAATGATTACTTATTTCAATTCCAATATGGTACGATTAAAAGTTATAAATTCTTTCCGCTTATCTTCAGACCAATCATATTTCAATTCCAATATGGTACGATTAAAAGTTATGAAGCTGATAATCCAGATGCTTGTATTGTTCGATTTCAATTCCAATATGGTACGATTAAAAGCCGCCGGCATATAATTCAACAATTACATACATTACATTTCAATTCCAATATGGTACGATTAAAAGGAAGAAGAAAAAAGCGGATACGATCAGGCAAATCAAATTTCAATTCCAATATGGTACGATTAAAAGGAATATATACAAGAGCTGCTAAAAGGAATTTATAAATTTCAATTCCAATATGGTACGATTAAAAGTTATTAGGTATAACCGGAGCGCAGTCACCCGCAGGATTTCAATTCCAATATGGTACGATTAAAAGATGTGAACAAAAGTCTACAACAGTTAGCTGATGCAATTTCAATTCCAATATGGTACGATTAAAAGGGGCAATGCACTAAATTTTGCCATTATTCTAAAATATTTCAATTCCAATATGGTACGATTAAAAGCAGAAGCAGCGTTGTCAGCAGCTAAGAATAAGTCTAATTTCAATTCCAATATGGTACGATTAAAAGCGTTGTTATCTGTTAGGTTTTGAGTTCAATGATATTATTTCAATTCCAATATGGTACGATTAAAAGTATCATTCACCGTAAATGCATTAACGTTAACGAGCATATTTCAATTCCAATATGGTACGATTAAAAGTCAGGCGCAAACAGGGATTGGCAAAATAGATATAGAATTTCAATTCCAATATGGTACGATTAAAAGACTCACATTGAATGCCGATGAGACACTGGTAAAAGTATTTCAATTCCAATATGGTACGATTAAAAGTTAGAAGTGAAGCCATTAAAGGCTTCTCAATATTCGATTTCAATTCCAATATGGTACGATTAAAA
>JABAOF010004922.1_pt3 | contig 47270 bp, 47 predicted proteins | sample 7062171 | NCBI WGS metagenome assembly JABAOF01 (sample SAMN14538628, study PRJNA623070) | marine sediment metagenome | biome: marine biome [ENVO:00000428]; feature: marine pelagic biome [ENVO:01000023]; material: deep marine sediment [ENVO:00002113] | place: India: Gulf of Khambhat ... | reverse complement strand
TTGCCCGCCGCCGCCGGCAACTGGGTACTGTGAGTTGCATCGAGTACGACCGGGCAGCCAAGCCCGCGCATGATCTCAAGTCCGCGCATGTCCACTATCAGCCGCTGATAGCCGAAACTGGTACCGCGCTCACAGAAAATCAGATTCTCGTTTCCACAGGAGAAAACCTTCTCTTTGACNNCGGCCCGTTTTCGCCGCGGCAAGAAGTAGATCAGTTTGTCGGCAGAGAAACGCGGGAATCTGGATTACATCCGCTACTTCAGCAACTCGTTCCACCTGGCCGGTTTCATGCACATCGGACTGTACAGGAACCTCGAAGGCCGCCTTTATCTTTGACAAAATCCCCAGCCCCTCTTGGAGGCCGGGACCGCGATAAGACTCCACAGAGGTGCGGTTCGCCTTATCGAACGAACCTTTGAATATCCAGCTCATGCCTACTTGCGCGGCGGCGGCGGCGATCCCTTCTGCCACCTCCACACACAAATCCAGGCTCTCCAATACACAGGGGCCGGCGATCAGCGCCAGAGGCGCATTTCCGCCGATTGTTACTGAACCGATCTTCACCTCCGGCATTCTTCCTCCTGTGTTTCGGGATTTTCCAGCAGGCATCTGATCTTCTCAAGTTGCTCCGGCGTATCAATACCGGTGGCGGCCTCCGCCACTTCACTGACTATGATGCGATGTCCGTGTTCCAGGGCGCGCAACTGCTCCAATGCTTCGGCTTTTTCCAGCGGTGTGGGTGCAAGTTTTGCCAACTTGAGGAGAAAATCACGGCGATATGCGTAGAGCCCGATGTGGCGGAAAAAAGGCGCCTGAGTGCCTTCATCTCGAACAAACGGAATCGCGAATCGAGAGAAATAGAGCGCGAACCCCTGCCGGTCAACTACCACCTTGGGGATCGCAGGGTCGTGAAGTTCCGCTTCATCACTGATGCGGACTCGCAGTGTGCCCATGGGGATTGTCGGGTCAGGAATCATGGGGGCGAGGGCGGCCTCTATATTCGAAGGCTCAATGAGAGGCTCATCCCCTTGAATGTTGACGATAATATCTGCATCGAGGTTTACCGCCACTTCGGCCACGCGGTCGGTGCCACTGGGATGATGAGGGCTGGTCATCTTCGCTTCCCCGCCAAAATCAACCACAGCCTGAAAGATGCGCTCATCATCAGTTGCCACCAGGAGCCGTTCCAGAGAGGGCGCTTGACGAGCCCGCTCATATACATGCTGGATCATGGGCTTGCCGGCGATTGGCGCCAGCGCCTTTCCCTCCAGGCGGGTAGATGCCCAGCGTGCCGGAATGATGCCAATGATGCGCGTCATTGGTTCTCCTCGGGGTCTTCTCCGCGATCGGCGATATGATTTCATATCCCGGCAGCAGTGTCAACATTTTGGATGGTGTGGAGGAGAAGGGAGGGGTAGGGGAGGATTTGAATCGCGGTGGTTCTAAACCTGTTCGGTAGGCTTCTCCAGCCTTGTCATCAGCCACGTAGCGACCATAACACCCCCGACCGAAGCGGGAAGGCATATTACGAATAAGGAACGTTCAAACCTGAATGTCTCGGTTGCGATGAGACTGATCGCGAAGGCTATGGCAGCGGCGTCAAAATGGAGAAAGCCCCATCTGAGCCCAAAGCGCCGGCCGTGGAGAGCAATGCCGTAAGTGGCCGCAGACAATCCCGCCAAAGTAGCAATGATAAGTCCCGGGAGAAAGACGACAAACCATAACATTTCGAACTCACCGGTCATGCCGGCCGGGATCAACACGATGAAGGCATATATCTGAACCGCGACATATACTACCACACCGGAGATCAGCCAACGATCTTTCGACCAATGACCTTCGTTACGTGTTATATCCGCTTGCGATAACGATGCTTCCCGTTCCTTTCCAGGGGGAAGCTTTGCGAAGATCCTTCCTTCGATCATCGCGGTAGTGACGCCTATGGCAATCACTGATACGGTAAGTGGGACTAGATAGGGCAGGATGTCGATGAGAAGAAACCACAGGACGTCGGGCAACACGTAGAACACTTCATCAGCGATGTATTGAACGATGGGATAAACTGCCGCATAAGGTACCACAGCGACAAGGAAATATAGAAGGCCCAACGTCAGTCCCAGGTGCAATCCGCGCTTGAGAGTCCCATATAGCCAAGCACTTAGTGCCGTGGGTAAAGCAACTAATAGCCCAGTGCAGAAACCGTAAGTCAACTGCTCGGTTAGTGTATCAACGGCAAATCCAACATTTCCCAGGAAGAGATAGATAGGAAGTAGTGAGAGGATCGCAAAACAGAGGATGCCGCCGGTCGTCAGCAGATGTTTCCTTAGGCAAAACATGTGGCTAGCCATGCAGTTTCCCTTTCCGTATACGAGCTGCCTTGACCGAAACACGAAGGAGGGAAAGAGCGGGGCGTTTCGTCCCGCCCAACAAAGTCGCTCTACGCCGCCTCGACGGCCTTGATGTCGGGGATTTCTTCTCTCAGTACACGCTCAATTCCGTTCTGCAGAGTCATCTTGGCCATAGGACAGCCTCCACAGGCTCCGGTCAGGCGCACCTTGACAACACCATCTTCGGAAACGTCCAGGAGTTCTACGTCTCCACCGTCAGCCTGAAGCGTGGGTCGGATTCGGTTGAGGGCTTCTTCTACTTTTTCTTTCATTCGTTTCCTCCGAAAGTCTTTACTTTACACGGACGAGGCAAGTATAGCACATTGAGGAACATCTTAGTTGATAACACGGCGAGCTGTGCGACAAAGGCAAACAATCATATTCCTGCAATATCTTGCGTATCTGACCGTATCATGTGTCCTGATATCCGAGCGCAGCGCTCCGAGAGATCTTTCGTCTCGAGGTATGAAGGAACTCACATTATGGTCCTCGAAGTAGTACCTTAGACTCCCTGTGATGATTCGAGTAGGATCTCGATAGGGCAAAGTAATGAACCGATTACTGAATCTGTTCAATTCTCGACCGACGCTCATCGTCTCCCTGCCCAGCAATTCGCCGACATTGGCAAAGGCGGCAAAGGAAGGCGGTGCCGACGCCCTCAAGGTGCATATTCACATTCATCACGAGGCGAGCGGTACTCACTTCGGCTCCCTTGCGGAGGAGCGCTCCGCGCTGGAGCAGATTCTTGCCCTGGGTTTGCCCACGGGCATCGTTGTTGCAGCGGGAGAGACCGCGGCTACCCCCGAGGAGATGTCTGAGATTCTGACGATGGGATTCGATGCTTTCGATGCCTATGCCCATCATCTGCCGGCCTGGATGTTATCTCTCGATGGTATCGCCAAGATAGTCGCCGTGGACGAGAATTCCACGGCGGAGATTGCAGGAGATATGGAATCTCTGGGAGTAGATGTTCTGGAGGCGGCTGTCGTTCCGGTTGAAGGTTATCGCCGCCCCTTGATGTTAAGAGACTTGCTGCACTATCGTGTGCTGAGAGAGGCGGTTTCGATACCAATTGTGATTCCGACTCAACGAAGTATCCGCCCCGAAGATGTGTCTACGCTGTTTGGAAGCTGCCGACCCAATGCTCTCATGATCGGAGCGGTTGTGACGGGAGGCGAATCCGATTCCGTGGGTAAGGCCACAGAAAGGTTTAAGAAGGCACTCACAGATTTGCCGAAGTCTTGATTCATGTTGCGTCTGGCTTTCGGCAAGAGCCTCGAGGCAAATGGCCAGAATTCTTCTTTTGCCTTTAGATGACCGCCCCTGCAACCGCCTTTTTCCGGTGCAGTTGGCCGGCGTCGCCGGATTGAAGGTGTTGTCACCTCCGCGCGAGTTGTTGGGGAATTTCAATACTCCGGGCAAATCAGATTCTTTGGCGAAATGGATGCTAGATAAGGGCGGAAGCGTTGATGCTGCAATCGTCTCCGTGGACATGCTCTGTTTTGGCGGGCTCTGGGCTTCACGCTCCACAAGTGTTCCTCTCGAACTGGCACAGCGTCGCCTGAAGAATGTCAGGGCCCTCAAGGAGCGCAATCCGGACCTGCCCATATACGGCTTCAATATCATTATGCGTCTTTCCATCACTCAGGACTCTGAGGAAGGAGTCTCTCACTGGCGTGATGTGGCTCTCTTTTCCCAACTTAGCTACCGCGTGGAAGAACTGGGGCAGAGCCGTTGGGAGGAGGCCTTAGACGCAGTTCGGAGGCGGCTCCCCTCCGAGATTCTGGATTCCTATCTCGCTGCAAGGGAACGCAATCATATCATCAACCAGGAGACCGTGCGACTGGCGGCTGACGGGATTCTCGAGTCGGCGATTGTGTGTCAGGAGGATACGGCGCCCATTGGGCTGCACATCCCGGAACAAGAAGCGCTCAAAGCATTGGTGAAGCAGCTGTCTGTGAGGGACCGGGTCTTCATTCATGCCGGCGCAGATGAGGCAACCCTCACTTTGCTTGCAAGAGCGGCAAATAAAATGGGGGAGTGGGAACCCGGCGTCGCCGTAATCTATGCCTCACAGGAGGGGGCTGACAGAGTCGCCCTTTATGAAGATCAGCCTATTGGTGAGAATGTACTCGGGCATGTTATTGCTAGCGGTGCGAAATTAGCCAGGAATCCGGCACAAGCGGATCTGGTGCTGCTCGTTCATACTCCCACCGGGCCGCAGCGAGAAGTGGTGAGGCGAGACGCGCAAACAGACAAGCGAAGCCGCCCCCAGGCGAAACGGCTGGTGCGCCGAGCGGCTGCTCTATTAAAGAAGGGTGCCAGAGTGTCTGTCGTGGATTTGGCCTACTGCAATGGCTCGGATCCGATACTCGCAAGCGCGCTGGCAGATGCAGGGATCCTCCCGGCATTGGCGGCTTTTGCGGGATGGAATACCGCCGGCAACAGCATTGGTACGGCGCTTGCGCAGGGATTACTCGTGGGGCTGGCGGAGAAGAGACCACCACGGCCGTCTCACCACTCGTCTCTCTCCCGTAATCTGAACTTCCTTTTCGCGCGCTTGGGGGACGACTTCCTCTATCAGTCAAAGGTGCGCCAAGAAGCCAATGATTGGGTCAGAAGCATTGGACTCACCCCGGTGTTTCTTGGAGAGATAAGGGGAAGAACAGAGAGGTTGATAAGAAGACGACTGAAGGAGGAAGCGCAGAAACTGTTCCGGGATGGTTTCGAGGGACGGCGGATTGGCGCGCACCGAATTACCCGCCTCAAGAAACTGGGAGTTCGCCTTCCCTGGCCCAGAACCTTCGAGATAGAAGTGAATCCGGAGATAGAACTTGGGACTGCGTGAGGAAGTGGTTGTTTAGCGGGCTTACAGCGCGGCTTTTACTTCACTGATAATTCTTTCGACCGCCGCCTCTATGGGACCGGGAATACTACAGCCCGCCGCCTCCCGATGTCCGCCCCCGCCAAACTTTAGCGCAACTTGAGCCACATCCGCTTTTCCTGCCTTGGAGCGGAGGCTGACATGCACATCCTTTCCGTCAATGCTGAAGAGAACCGCTACACTTATTCCCTGGACCGAGCGCATCTGATCAATAATCCCCTCGGTTTCTTCTGTTCCGGCCTTCCGAAAGTCTTCTTCATAGAGGCAGGCCCAGGCAATTTTACCGGATGAATCAATCTTCAGTCCGGAAAGAGCGCGTCCCAATAGCAGTCTGGAAGCCAGGGTTCGTTCGTCATACACCCTGTTGGCGATTTCGCTCGGCCGAGCGCCGGCCGAGACAAGGCCGTGGGCGATGACGAATGCTTCTTCATTAGCATTCGGAAAAGAGAAGCGGCCCGTATCGGTAAGCAGGCCGCAGTAGAGGCAAGTGGCGATTCTCTCATCCAGAGGGAGGCGAAGCATTTTCAGCAAGTGATAGACGATAACCGAAGTGGCCGCCGCCGCGGGGAAGACACACTGAATGTCGCCAAAGGCCTTCTCGGTAGCGTGATGATCCATGTCAATGATATGCGGAATATTCTCCAACCGCGGGGCAAGACGGCCTGTGCGACTCAGACCGTCACAGTCAACCGCCACAAGCAGATCGGCTGTCCAGTCGGGGAGATCTGCGCTGACGCGTTCTGATCCGGGGAGAAAAGAATAGTTTTGCGGCACCGGATCCGGGCAGAGTCGAGCGACCTTCTTCCCTTCTTTCTCGAGCGCAAGTGCCAGGCCGAGCAGCGAGCCCAGGGCGTCTCCATCGGGTCGCTCGTGGGTCGCTATCCAGAGAGTTTGGTGTGACGAGATTAGTGCTGCCGCCTCTCGGAGACACTTATCCGCGGATATGGGTGATTTCAGCTCACTCATCATCGGCCGCTTCCCGCCTGATTTGGTCAAGAAGTCCCAATACTCTATCTCCGCGCTCTTGCGCCAGGTCGGGCCGGAATTGGAGCACCGGAATGCGCTTCAATTTCAGCCTTTTCCCCAACTGTGAGCGGATATGGCCGGCTGCGCTGTCAAGCCCCTCCAGTTTCTCTTTGCGGCTCTCGGCGTCATCCATTGTGCTGACATAGACGGTGGCCTGCGTGAGATCAGGCGATACTTGCACCTCGGTTATGGTGATCATCTTCAGGCGAGGATCCTTCAGGTGTCGAAGCAAGAGGTCACTGATTTCCTCGCGGAAAAGACGATTGAGTCTTTGTTGTCGCTGAGTCAACATGACCTAGCATTCTCTCTGCAAGTGGACTGCAGTAAACTCAAAGGAATACCACATTGCGCTCTACGATGAGCGCCCGCGGCTCCGATTCCACCATCTGCGCCACTTTCTCCAAGGTGCGATTGGCGACGGCCAGATCGTTCGATACAGTCACGATCGCTATCGTGGCCCACCGGGGTGAGTCAAGATGGTCAATTTCGGCGGCCGCCACATGAAAACGGCTTCGCGCACGATCCAACAGGCTGCGCACCACTTGTCGCTTGTCTTTCAGGGTGAGCCCGTCGGTTATTTCCAGCATGAAGGTCTGAGTGCCGATATGCATGGCTGGATCTTTCTATTCACAGCAACCTCGGGCTTGTAATTGGTCTTGCGGCTCCTTCGTGTGGGAGGCTTCAGAGGACTTGACGGCGTATCTCCCTAATCTCAAAGGCTTCGATTAGGTCGCCGACCTGAAAATCATTGAAATCGGTGATGGAAATTCCACACTCCCTGCCCGACTCCATTTCCTCCACATCTTCCTTCACATGGCGAAGAGAATTCAGCTTTCCAGTGTATATCAAATCACCTTCACGCCTTACGCGGATCTCGGCTCCCCTAACCATCTTCCCTGATATCACCACACAGCCGGCTACCGTGCCCGCGCGTGAAGAGCGGAAGAGGGCCTTCACTTCGGCCTCGCCCAACGTGGCTTCCTCTGTCTGAGTGGGCAGTAATCCTATCAGCGCCTGGCGAACATCTTCCAGCACATCGTAAATCACTTTGTAGAGTCGAATCTCCACCTTCTCATCTGCCGCACTTCGCCGCGCCTGAGGATCAACTCCTACTTGAAAGCCGATGATAATGCCCTTCGATGCCGCCGCCAGAAGGACGTCGGATTCGATGACATCCCCGATGGCGCTGTGCAGCAGATTCACTTTCACCTCGGGATGTTCGAAAGAAACTAAGGATTTTGCGATGGCGTCGGCGGATCCTTGAGCATCTGCCTTGAGCACAAGATTCAGTTGATTCAACTCACCCGATTGAATCTGCTGGTAGAGGTCTTGCAGAGAGGTGCGTGCTGTTGGCCTGAGGCGGGCATCACGCTGCGCCAACCGTCTTTCTTCGGCAATTTGCCGGGCAACCTTTTCATTCTCTACGACCCTAAAAACATCTCCCGCTTGCGGCATTGGCGAAAGGCCGGAGATGGAGACCGGTGTGGAGGGATAGGCCTCACGCAGGGCCTTGCCTCGATCATCATTCATCATTCTCACTTTGCCGCAAGAAAAACCTGCAACGAGGGCGTCCCCGACCTTGAGAATGCCCTCTTGGACTATCAGTGTGGCGACCGGTCCCTTCCGACGGTCAAGAGATGATTCGATGATAGTGCCCGCGGCAGGCCGATCCTGCGCGGCTTTCAATTCATGCAGGTCGGCCATAGTAAGCAGCGTTTCCAGCAGAGTATCTACGCCGGTTCCGTCGAGAGCGCAAATGGGGACCGTTTCAGTTTCTCCGCCCCACTCTACGGAGGATAGATCGAGCGCGGAAAACTGCTGGCGGACTCGGTCTATATTGGCTTGAGGGCGATCAATTTTGTTTATCGCTACCACAATCGGTACTTCAGCCGCGCGGGCATGGTCAATCGCCTCCTGGGTCTGTGGCATCAGCCCATCATCTGCAGCCACGACCACAACCGCAATATCCGTTACACGCGTACCCCTTGCGCGGATTGCCGTAAAGGCCTCGTGCCCGGGGGTATCAAGAAAGGTAATCTTCTTGCCGTCCAGCTCTATCTGGTAGGCGCCGATGTGTTGAGTTATGCCGCCAACTTCCGCATCGGTTACTTTGCTCTTGCGGATGTAGTCAAGCAAGGTAGTCTTGCCGTGATCAACATGACCCATAACCGTTATTACAGGCGGCCTCGAAGGAGCGTCCGGTGGCGCCTCGGGTCTCCATATCTCCGGCACCTCCGGCTCTTCCGGTTCTTCCGGCACTTCTTCAATGGGGGCGGGAACTTCTTCCTCCTCAATCTCCGGCTCGACAACCGCCGGACGGCTTGAGGGGGGAGGTTTAAAGCGCCGTTCACCACCCCTCTGTGCTTCTTTCTCGATAATAACGATACGTGGAGATTTCGGGGCCGCCTTCTTCGGTTCGGGGGTTGGGGGCGTTGGCGGAGGGGGCTTCTTTTCCTCCAAAGTCAGCCGATAGCCCCAGCCTCGGGCCACCTGTTTGGCAACTTCAGGAGAAAGTATCTGGTTAGGAAGATGGGCGTGTCCCAGGCGCTGGAATTCCTCCAGGACATTCTCTACATCGGTATCGAGTATCTGCGCAAAATCCCTAACTGTGGCAGAGGGGGGGAGGGTTATCGGCTCAAGCCCCTGATCTTCTTCCGCCTCCTCCGAAGGAGCCGAGAGTTGCTGGGAGAGGAGTTCCTTTACCGTGGCGGCACTGGTTTCATCCAGCGAAGATGAAGCGGAGGATACTTCCATACCCATCTCATGGAGGTGAGCGCGCAAGGCGGCACTGGTAATGCCCAACTGTCGAGCAAGTTCATAAACCCGAATTCTCGCCACGGGTTTTCACTCCTTCTATCCCGCTTGGCCGAAGGGAAGGCCCTCATGGGCCGGCCTGAATCACTTGAATAGGGATCTTCTCCAGCATCCCTTCCTCTACCTGTTTACCTAAGGCGCGCTCAAACTTGCGCTGCTTTAAAGCCAAGCGAAAACAACCTTCTGTCGGACATACATAAGCTCCACGTCCGGACATCTTACCCTCCAGATCAACTTCGACCGCGCCGTTCGGTGTGCGCACTACACGCAGAAGTTCCCCTTTGGGTCTGGTTTTCCGGCAGGCCACACATGTGCGCTCCGGAATATGACTTCTCAGAATCACTCTCCCTCTTGTTTCCCTGCGGACTCCACAGGGCTCCCTGCCTCGTCAATATCGCTCTTCTCCTCAATGCTCTGGGGGCTTGCCATTGCGTCGGAAGCGACTTGTTCTTCTTCCTCGGCAGAAGCTGCCGGGGCAAGCTTCTCCTCAGAGGCTGTCGTTTCCATCTCGACCTCTTCGAGAGTTTCGGACGCAGGAACAGCCTCAGCAGAGGACGTTACCTCCGATGCGGCCTCTTCTGTAGCCTCGGTTGCCACAGCAGCCTCCTCGCCGGCTTCGCCCTCGGTCTGCTCCCCGACTTCGGCTGCAGCGACCCCTTCCGGCTGCTGCATTTGAGCATCGCTGCGAATGTCGATCTTCCATCCGGTCAATCGTACCGCGAGGCGGACGTTTTGTCCTTCTTTGCCGATGGCTAGAGAGAGTTGAGAATCGGCTACGACCGCAGTGGCGGCATGGTTCGCCTCATCGAGAATAACATAGGAAACCCGCGCCGGCTTCAGAGACTCTGCCACAAAACGGCCCGGTTCTTCATGCCAACGAACGATGTCAATCTTCTCACCGCGCAGTTCATCAACAACTGCCTGAACGCGGTTTCCCCGATGACCCACACAGGCTCCCACCGGATCAACATTTTCTTGATTGGAACTTACTGCAGTCTTCGAGCGAATCCCAGCCTCTCTGGCGATGGCCTTTATCTCCACCACGCCGTCACTTATCTCCGGCACCTCAAGTTCGAAGAGCCTCCGGAGCAGGCCGGGGTGACTGCGGGAGAGCAAGATGCGAGGAGTGCGGGTGGTGCGCTTGACCTCCAAGACGAAGAGCTTGAGGCGTTCTCCCGGCCGGTAAGCGTCGAGATGCATCTGCTCAGAGACCGGCAGAACCCCTTCGGTCTTGCCCAGGTTGACGAAAACCGTCCGACCCTCACGGCGTTGAACGGTGCCCGTCAGGACTTCTCCGGCGCGTGCCGAGAACTCCTCAAAGAGTATCTCTCTCTCGGCCTCGCGGATGCGCTGGAGCATGACCTGTTTCGCGGTTTGAGCGGCAATGCGCCCGAAATCTTCGGGAGTGACCTCGATGTCCATGCTTTCGCCTGGCTCTACTGCGGCGTCAAGTTTGCGCGCCTCCTCCAGGGACATCTCCGAGTGGGCGTTCTCGACCTTCTCGACGACCAATTTGCGAGCATATACGGCAGCACGATGGTATTCGACGTCAATCTCGACATGAATCTCGCCAGACGCGCCGTAATGCCTGCGATAGGCGGAAACAAGGGCGGCTTCCGTTATCTCTCGCAATTGGTCAAACGGAATGTCTTTCTCTTTTTCGATATCGCGCAAGGCCTGCACAATATCTATCTGCATCCTCGAAACTCCCTCAAGGCCGAAGAGTGGGATACCTCCCACTCTTCGCGCAAACCTCCCGACTTCAAGATCCGTTCTGCGCGGCAAAGTATATCACAGCGGAAAACACTTGGCAAGCAGGGTTGCCTGGTGTATAATTTGATGAAAACATGCGGATATGGAGCGGAAATAGCTCAGTTGGTAGAGCGTCGGCTTCCCAAGCCGAAGGTCGCGGGTTCGAAGCCCGTTTTCCGCTCCAATCAGAGACACGAAACGCAAGTGTGCGGTGGCGTAAAGTGACCTGTTCTCTTGTTCTCACCCGTCACTTGCCAGTCGACTGTTAGTCAACTGATCAAAGCCACAAACGGCGGCGTAGCCAAGTGGTAAGGCAGAGGTCTGCAAAACCTTTATACGCCGGTTCGACTCCGGCCGCCGCCTCCATCTCCGCAGTCAGCGCGTATAAACCCAAGGATAGTCTTCACTGAATATCCCAGATTTGCGCACCAGGATGCTGCGTGCAGCATATGCGGGCGTGTTTTAGGAGCGAGGTTGCGCTGATTGACTATTTTGGGCACTCTTGCTATTATGCAATCTGCAAACAGTGGCAACTGGCTTTGATTAAAACAGTTGCTTGTCCGATTACTCTGGGAGCGTGTTATGTACGCAATAATTGAAACCGGTGGCAAGCAATACCGGGTCGAACCTGAGGAAGTAATTGAAGTCGAGAAGGTAGACATCAGGGTAGGGGAGGAGGTCGTCCTGGACCGGGTGTTATTGGTGAATAAGGATGGAAAGATTCGCACGGGCCAGCCTTATCTGAAAGGCGCCAGGGCTGTCTGCCGTCTGCTTGATCACGATCGAGGCAAGAAGGTTGATGTATTTACTTATAAGGCGAAAGACAATGTGCGCCGCAAGAAGGGACATCGCCAAGCCCACAGCAGGCTCAAGGTAGAGAAGATCCTGCTGCGCGCGGGTACGAAAACAGCAAAGGCCGAGAAGGAGACAGAAGATGGCACATAAGAAAGGAGGCGGTTCCTCTCGCAATGGAAGAGAGAGCCGTGCTCAGCGGCTGGGTGTGAAGGCCTTTTCCGGGGAGGAAGTCTCCGCCGGGAGTATTATCGTTCGTCAGCGAGGGACTCGAATCTGGCCCGGCAAGAATGTCGGCCGCGGCAGTGATGATACCCTTTTTGCTAAAGCTGCGGGAAAAGTGGTTTTCAGCCGATTCGGCAAGGATCGCCAGCGAGTCAGTGTAATTCCAGCCTAGCCCACAAGGAGCGTCAAGAGGGCGTGATGTCGAATATGTCTACATCACGCAAAACATCTTCATCTCGTTTCATTGACCAGGCCCGCATCTTTGTCAAAGCCGGAGATGGGGGAGATGGGGCGGTTGCCTTTCGCAGGGAGAAGTTTGTCCCTCGCGGCGGACCCGATGGAGGAGATGGAGGCCGCGGGGGAGATGTTCTCTTACGAGCAGAGCCCGGACTCCGCACGCTGGTAGATTGTGTTCTTCGACACCGCTATGAGGCCCCCAATGGAAAACGAGGCGGCAGTAAACGGCGCCGTGGTGCGGACGGAGAAGATCTCATCATACGCGTGCCGGCAGGGACGATGGTGTACGCAGATGAAGACGGCGCCTTGCTTGCTGATCTGACCGCTGCGGGTCAAGTGTTGCTTGCGGCAAAGGGCGGAAAGGGAGGAAGAGGTAATTCCCGTTTCGCCACTCCCACTCACCGAACCCCTCGTTTTGCGGAAAGCGGAGACGCCGGACAAGCGCGCTGGCTCAGGCTGGAGTTGCGCATCCTCGCGGATGTGGGAGTAATCGGTCTTCCCAACGCAGGAAAGTCAACGCTGATCTCTCGCCTTTCCGCAGCCCGTCCCAAGATCGCATCTTACCCGTTCACCACTCTGTCTCCCACCCTGGGGGTGGTTCGGGCTGACGAAGAGCGAAGTTTTGTACTTGCGGATATGCCCGGGCTGATCGAGGGCGCCCACAGTGGGCAGGGCCTGGGACATGATTTTCTGCGCCATATAGAACGCACCCGCTTACTCGTGCATATGCTCGACATCTCCCTACCTGAGAGAGACCCATTGAGCGACCTGGAGACCGTAAACCGAGAACTTCGATTACATCGCTCCTGGCTGGCTGAGATGCCTCAGATCATAGCCCTGAACAAGATTGATTTGCCTGAGGCGAAGGAGGCTTTGCCTCAGGTGAAAGAGCAACTGGAGAACCAGAGTCAGAAGATAATCCCGATTTCCGCCCTCGGCGGAGAGGGATTGGAGGCTCTGGTGAAGGCCATTGTCTCGAAGTTGGAGGAAGCAAAAGAGGATGAAGCGGTTAGCGAGGGTGAAGAGATGCTTATTGACGCCGCTCCTGGGGCTCCACTAGAAGTAAGACAAACCGCAGAGGGGGTTTTCTTGGTAAAGGGAGAAGAGGTAGAAAGACAGGCAAGAATGCTGGATCCTGAGAACAGAGAGGCAATGACCTATCTTCATCGCCGGCTGGGAAGGATGGGGGTATTGCAGCGGCTGGTTGCACTCGGAGCCAAGCGTGGAGATAGAATAGTAGTTGCGGGTCGTGAATTAGAATACAAAGGATAGCCTGATTAGGGTGTATAATTGAGGAGATAGAGAAGGATGACGATAACTGCAGGCATTATCGAAGAGGTAGAAGCGAAAGCCCGGCGGGCGAAAGAAGCAGCAATGGCCCTGGGGCGGGTTTCGTCACAGGTGAAAGATAATGCACTGTTGGCAATCGCCGACGCCCTTTCACAGCGAGAAGATGAGATTCTCCAGGCGAACGCCCAAGATATGCAGCGCGGCACGGTGAAAGGGCTGTCTGAGGGCATGTTGGATAGGCTTTGTCTCACTTCAGAGCGGATAGCAGGAATTGCCGATGGTCTCAGGCAGGTGGTCGGGCTGAAGGATCCGGTGGGTCAGGTAATCGGCGGCTGGCGGCGACCGAACGGGCTGGAGATTCGCAAAGTAAGGGTCCCTCTGGGAGTGGTGGGGCTGATTTACGAAGCAAGACCCAATGTGACCATTGATGCCGTGGGGTTGTGCCTCAAATCCGGCAATGCGGTCATACTGAGGGGAGGATCGGAAGCGATCTCCTCCAATGTCTGTCTGGCGCGGATTGCGGCTGAGGCGGCACAGTCGGCGGGATTGCCGGAGGGCTGCATCGAGATTATCGAGAACACCGATCGTTCTGCCGCGCAGCACCTGATGGGGCTGAGAGAATATGTGGATGTGCTGATTCCCAGGGGCGGCGCGAGTTTGATTCGCAGTGTGGTAGAAAATGCCAAGGTGCCGGTAATCGAAACAGGAGAAGGGAACTGCCATCTTTATGTTGATGCGAGCGCGGATTTGAAGGCAGCCGCGGAGATAGCCGTGAATGCCAAGTGCCAGCGCCCGAGTGTATGTAATGCCATAGAAACCATGTTGGTACACCAAGATGTGGCGCAGGCGTTTCTGCCTATGGTGGCCAAGGCTCTGAAGAGCAAGGGTGTGGAATTGCGCGGATGTGAGCGCACCTGTAAGTTGATTCCTCAGACAAAGCCTGCTACCGAGGAGGACTGGAAAACGGAGTATCTCGCCTTGATTTTGGCGGTCAAAGTTGTAGATAGCCTGGAAGAGGCAATTACTCACATAAACCGCTGCAGCACCTCGCACTCGGAGGCCATCATCACTCGTGATCTTGAAGCAGCACAGCGCTTCAGTAATGAGATCAACTCCTGTTCGGTGTTTGTGAATGCCTCGACCCGTTTTTGCGACGGGGGAGAGTACGGACTTGGCGCGGAAATCGGCATCAGCAACCAAAAACTCCATGCCAGGGGGCCTATGGGCCTGGAGGAACTGACTTCCTACAAGTATGTGGTTTACGGTCAAGGACAGGTGAGAGGCTGAGCGAGGATGGGAGATGGAATGCGTCTCGGCATCATGGGAGGCACGTTTGACCCCATTCACTACGGGCATTTGGTTGCCGCAGAAGAGGCGCAGTACCGTTTCGGCCTTGAGAAGGTTATTTTCATGCCTTGCGGTCGGCCTCCGCATAAGAAGGATTATGCAGTGACGAAAGCGGAACATCGCTTTGAAATGACTCGCCTGGCGATAGAAGGTAACTCCGATTTCGAGGTGTCGCGATTGGAGATGGACAGGCCCGGACCCTCCTATGCAATTGATACGATTATGGAACTGCGGCAATTGTACCTCCAAGCTGACATACACTTCATCACCGGAGCCGATGCGATCTTGGAGATACTAACTTGGAAAGAACCCGAGTGTCTAAGAGATATGTGCAAACTCGTTGCAGTTAGTCGTCCCGGCTATGACCTTGCGACATTCGAAAAGAGGGTGGGGGAGGATTTCGCTTCAAGTGTGCATTTCTTGAATGTTCCCGGGGTGAGTATCTCGTCTACTGAGATTCGCAGGCGCGCTGCACAGAAAGCCCCAATTCGTTACTTGCTTCCTGAGGGCGTGCGGTCCTATATTGAAAGAGAGAGTCTCTATAGGTAATAGGTAATGGTCAGGCCGGCTCCGCGCTGAGCCGGCAGACTGATTTGTGCCGGGGGGAATATTATGGGAAGAGGGGAGACGAGGAGGATGCAGATCACGTTGTATGTTGGGAACCTTCCCTGGAGGCTCACGGAGGATGAGCTGGCGGAGGCCTTCTCCACCTGCAGCAAGGTGGAGAACGTCCGTATTATTACCGACCGTGAGACTGGGAGGTCGCGTGGCTTCGGATTCGTCGAGGTTGCCGAATCCGATGTGCCGCGAGCCATGGAACTAATGAACGGATTTGAACTCAAAGGGCGCAAACTGATCGTCAACCAGGCCAGGCCCAGGACCACAGACTCTTCATAGGCCGGTTCACTTTTGGTGGAAATCTGGAAGAATAGTTTAGGGTGGTATTGACGGAACGGCGCTTCCGTTCGCTGTGCTTGTCACCCAGCCTGACAGGCAGGTCAAGGCGGACAAGAGGCGCTGCGAAGCTGCTGCGTACTGGAATGGAAACGAATTCGAAGCCTCCAAAAAAGAAGATCATCATTGCCCGCAAGTCCGAACCCAGAAGAAGGATTTGGCTGTGGTGGGTACTGGGTGTATTGGGTTTCACCATAGGTGTCGCAGGCGGAGTCAGCTCCTATGTCTCGCAAGAACTTGGAATGGGCCCGGTGTTCAATCCGTTCTCCTTTCAGAACCCTTTCCGCGGCCGGGGGCAAGTGAACATCCTGCTCATCGGCAAGGATGACATCGGGGCAGGCCTCGCCGATACTCTGATGGTGGCGCGGGTTGATGTGCAGCGGCGCCGGGTAGGAGCAGTCTCCATTCCGCGGGACACGCGCGCGAACATTGCCGGACAAGGAGTGCAAAAGGTAAATGCGGCCCATGCCTTCGGAGGCACGGAACTGACTCAGAGTACTGTCTCTCAACTGCTGGGGATACCGATTGATTATTACATTGAAATCAACAGCAGGGGCCTCGCGCAGATGGTGGACGCGGCGGACGGTATAGAGATAGATGTGGAAAAGCGCATGCGCTATCGGGATCGCGCCGGAGGCCTGAGTATTCGTCTCGAACCCGGCTTGCAGGTGTTGAACGGAGAGCAAGCAGTAGGCTATGTGCGGTTTCGCCATGATGCTCTCGGAGACATAGGAAGGATGCGGAGACAACAGAGTTTCGTCCGGGCCTTGGCGAAGCGGCTTACGGCTCCCGGAATGATTTCTCGAATTCCTGCGCTCGTACAGGCCTTGCTGAATACTGTGGATACCAATCTTTCGGCCGGGGATCTCGCGTATTTGGCGCGCTTGGCAAGAGGGCTCGGCCCTGAGAAGCTTGTCATGGCAACACTGCCGGGTGAGCCGCGGATGGTAGACGGGCTGGATTGCTTTCAATTGAGTTCTGAAGGGGTAAGGCAGACCATTGCCGAGGTGCTCTACGGCAAACCTTGCGCGGTGAAAGTCATAGACGCCAGCGGAAACGGCCGCGGCGAGCGGGTCATCAAGATACTGGAAGAGAACGGAGTCCAGGTTATTTCGACCCTCACCGGTCCCGTACAGGCCTCTTCCAGAATCATTAACCACCACGGCCGGCCGGAAACGGGCCGCAATCTTCTCCAACTCATCTCCTGCAACCATTTGATAAGCGATGACGATCCCTTCGCTGCCCAGGACTTCACTATTGAAGTCGGCGAAGATTTCGGACTTGCAGTGAAAAACTCTTCGGCACAATAACAGTGAGTGACAAAAAGCCGCCAATAGGCTCCGGTGAAAAGGCGTTTCTGGTTTTTTCTCTGCTGGCCGACGAAAAGGCCAAGGAACCTGTTATTCTGGATTTGCAGGGACTCACCCTCATTACTGACTTCTTCGTTATCTGCCATGGTACTTCTCCCGCACACATCCGCGGCTTGGCCGATTCTCTGCTGGAAGAACTGGACAAGAAGGGAGTTCACCATGAAGGGTTGGAGGGTTATCAGGATTCAGAATGGGTATTGATGGATTATGGGGACGTAGTGGTTCATATTTTCTCGGCCGAACAGCGGGAATTCTATGACCTGGAAAGGCTGTGGGGTGATGCCCCGCGGCGAACCCAGGAAGACTTGACACCGGAATCACTAACCTGCTTGTTGGACCCAGGCGGTAAAGATGATTGAGCATGGCGCTTCCGAAAAAGCAAATGTCCTGCTTGGAGAGGCAGTGCTGCTGCGCGCCAACAAGAAGCTCAAGGAGGCGATGGCGAAGTGCCAGGAGGCGCTCAGAGCGCTTCCTGAGAACGCAGAGGCCTTTGAAATCCTGGGTGATCTCTACGCGGAAACCGGTCTGGCGGAAGCAGCCATTGAGGCCTACAAGCGGACCGTGGAACTCGATCCCTCACGAAGCGGAGTCGAAACCAAGATTGCCCGCGTCGCCCTCGAAAAAGACAGGCTAAGCCAACAGTTGAAAACCACTCATGATCTGCTGGAGGGTCGGATATCACCGGCCCGACCCCGCAGTCCCGCCACAGCCGGACTGCTTTCTCTTCTTCTTCCCGGCCTGGGCCAAGCCTATAACCGGCAATGGCTGAAGGCGGCGGCCCTCATCTGTGTCGATGTCATGCTCTTCATGGCCGCCATCGTCTCTGTCTTGAGGATTCTTCTCCTACCGACAGTCTCAGATATACCTGTCCTCGACATATTCACCGCCATAGAGGCCTTCTTCATCTGGCCCGCGCTGCTTTGGACCTTGCTGTTGGCGCTCCTCTATATCTACAGCGTAATAGATGCAGCCCTCACCGCCACACGCTCTCCTGCAGAAGAAACAGGGCTGGTCTGAGTCGAGCCTCGCCCATTTTTCCTTGTCCTGGAGGAGTGGGGGAGCCATAGCGCTGCAAATCCCCAGGCCCTTTTTCTGTCAGACACCACATCAGGCAAAACCACCTCTCTTCTGCTTTCCATCGTTCGCCCTACTGATTGTCTTCTACGTTCGGAAACTGGACCTGCGTCGCGGTGCTTTTTTGTGGCTGACGAACCTCCCAGGGGATGGATTATAATACGACTATCTCTATACAGTATATGTCCGATAATATATCTTATGTATCTAAATACGCGATAGTAAAAAATGGGTCCTCGAGGTTTTGGTCTGTAAAGCGATGCGAGGTGTTTTGTTGCGGAGGCCGGATTAGCCTTTCATTACACCGATTGGATACATACGGGCGACTCGACGCGAAAGTCCCGCCGCCTCACATGTCTCCACTACCATGTCGACATCTTTGTAGGCTTCGGGCATCTCCTCCGCCAACACGCCGCGGCTGGCCGCCTCGACATAGATGCCTCGGCGATTCAACTCAGCGGCGATGTCACGGCCCTTGGCGGTGCGGATGGCGGCTGAGCGAGACAACATTCGCCCTGCGCCGTGGCAGGTGGATCCCCAGGACTCTTTCATCCCTTGCTGTGTTCCCACCAGCAGATAAGACCGGGTGCCCATATCTCCGGGAACGATCACAGGCTGTCCTGCAGAGCGGTAGGCCTGCGGTACCTCAGGATGTCCCGCAGGAAATGCCCTGGTTGCGCCTTTGCGGTGAACACACAGCAGCTTTGACTGACCATTGACTTCGTGTTCTTCAATTTTGGCGATATTGTGGGCAACGTCATAGATTTGACGCATACCAAACTGCTGTGCGCTCCCATTAAGAACGCGCTCAAAGGCCTCTCTGGTCCAGTGGGCGATACACTGGCGATTGCACCAGGCATAGTTGGCGGCAGTGCGCATTGCGCCCAGATAACGCTGCGCCTCCTGGCTTTCAATGGGCGCGCAGGCCAACTGCTTGTCGGGGAGGCGCAGACCGTATTTCTGAACCGCCTTTTGCATGACCACAAGAAAGTCATCACACACCTGGTAGCCGAAACCGCGTGAGCCGGTGTGAATCATGACTGTTACCTGCCCGGGCTCGGTAATTCCGAAGATGCGCGCCGCTTTCTCATCATATACTTTCTCTACAACCTGTATCTCCAGGAAATGATTGCCGGCCCCTAGAGTGCCGAGCTGCGGCCTGCCGCGCTGTATTGCCCGAGGCGACGGCTGCTCCGGGTCTGCTCCCTCCAGACAGCCGCGGCTTTCCGTATGTTCCAGGTCTTCAGGCCATCCATAGCCCTTTGCCACCGCCCAGCCGGCTCCCTTTTCCATCACTTTCTTGAGTTCGCTCTCATTTACGCGGATGCGGCCTTTTGAACCGACACCGGAAGGAATGTCGCGGAAGAGTTGGTGGATTAGATCCTTGATGTGCGGCTGCACTTCATCCTTTGTCAAATCAGTGCGCAGCAGCCGCACCCCGCAGTTGATGTCATACCCTACCCCACCCGGCGAAACCACTCCCTGGCGGGTATCCATGGCGGCGACCCCGCCTATGCAGAAGCCATAGCCATAATGAATATCCGGCATGGCGAGGGAATTGCCTACAATACCGGGCAGACAGGCTACATTCGCCACCTGCTCCGGTGATTTGTCCTGGCGGATGGCCTCCATCATTTTTTCGCTAGCATAGATGATGCCATCTGTGCGCATTTCCGGTTTGTAGGAGCGCGGAATGCGCCAGCGATGTGAGTCAATCCGCTCAAGCACTGCACTCCATGGGCTGCTCATCTTAATTATTCTCTCCGTCTTTCAAAGTTACTCGGCAAGTTGCATTTAGTCAATCTCTATTGCGCAACTTGAAAGACAGAAGAGCGCACATTCTGCCCAACAGCAAACATCCGAGAAGGGTTGGGATGCAGAGATGGGTTGGGGGTTTACCCCTCCGGCAGAAAGGCAATGGCTTCTATCTCGATGAGGAAGCCGCCAGGGGGTGTTGCCGCGACCGTGGAACGGGCGGGAGGATTGGTCGGGAAGTACCTGGAGTAGATTTCGTTCATGGCCGCGAAGTCGTTCATGTCCGACAGGAATACCGTCGTCTTTACAATATCAGCCAGCGAGCCTCCGGCTTGTTCTGCCAAGACGCGGAGATTATCCAATACTTGCTGTGTCTGGTCACAAAAATCCTTGCTTGCCTCACCTGTTTCCGGGTTGATGCCAATCATCCCGGAAATGAAAAGAAAATCTCCCGCTTGCGCCGCCTGAGAATAGGGTCCTTTCGGTGCCGGCAGTTTGGGGGTAGAGAATACTCGGCTTTTTTGACCACGCGTATTGTCGTCGTATTTCATGGCTCTCACTTCGTCAGAGCTGCTTCCTCGTCTATTGTCACCTCCGCCTGGCCCAACAGGTCACCCAATCGCGCGAATATCTTCGCTTTACCTGGAGTCTGTCCCGCCCAGAAGAATCCTCCAGGGTGCATTTCACCGCCTCCTGCAGAGCAAGACCAAGTCGGCTTCAGTAGCAGAGAAGGTATTCTTCCTCCGTCAACCGTTTTCCCTTCCACGACGAACTGCTGGCCCTGACCGGGACGGAGGCGAATCTCCTCCGGCACGACCCGCAGAGAGAGCGGGACGGGATATACCTTGACCTGCGCCCTCGCCCTGATCCTTCCGGTGGAGGCCTCTATCTCCACATTCAAGCTATCTTGCACCGGTCGCGTGAGCGCAAACACTCCTTCTCGGCTGACTTCTCCGACCGGGGGAGTGACTTTCCAGGAGATCTGTTTCGGGAGCAATGGACAGGCCTGGTAGTAAGAATCCTGACATTCCACGCTCAAGTGCACTTCATCGTCGGCCAAGATGGAGGTCCAGGCCGGTCTTAGAGTCAAGATCGTCGGGACGCCCGGCGACGCACCGGACAGCAAGAGAAGAGCGTTTGCTATGGGTCTTTCTTCGCCTCCCGCGGGAGAATTCACCATTTGCCCTGCTACCAGCATCTCGGTGGATCCTCCGCCGTCAAGGTTAAGAGCGTCTTGACAGCCCAGACTGAGCATCAATCTGGCTAATTCATACAGAGTCATTCCGGCACTCCGCTTGGGCTGGCGGCCGTCCACGGTCACGAAGAAGAGACTGTTGCGAGAGAATCCGATGGCCGTGCGCGGATGACGCTGGTGGATGAACTGCGGGGTGAATGATTCTTCTTCCGCTTCGACCGAGATCTTGCCATCCCTAAGCAGGCGCGGTCCGCCTCCGATTGCCTCCACTATCTCACCAGGCTGAGGGTCCAGGTGGATCGAAATCTCCATCTCCTCCCCCACCGTCAACTGATTCAGAAACCAGGCGGAAAGGCCGTGACCGGAGAGCACCATTCCCTTGGGAGGAATCTTGCTGTTGCCTGAGCGACTAATCGCTGTTATTCTCCCCTTTATCTTGCAAGAGGTAGTGATATCGGTCCGTGTGGTGCTGAGAATCACTTCCGCCCCATGAGGATTCGTTTTTGTGGAATCCCCAAATCTCGTTGTATAGAGCACGAGCTCACCGGAATCCCTCGCTTGATTCAATCCATGGATCGTGTGTCGCGGTCCTTGAGAAGAGATGGCCCAGGCCGATATACGAGGGCGATATATATGCAGTTTCCCGTCAGCGGTGATCAACAGCGCGGAGCGAATATGATGGGGAAAAGAGATAAGTTCTCCTCTAAGAACATGTAATCCCGTGGGATCGCCAGCGTAAGTATCTGGAGGGCGGCGAAAGAAATCTCCATTTATCGCCGCCACCACTTGGCTATGGTTCGTCTGGGCGGAGGCAACCATTGTGGAGAGGGTCTCATTGCCCATCACATATCCGTTTGCCAGTGCTGTAGCAAGAGAAAGACGACCATCCATGAGACTGGATTGAAGGATGTTGATCTGATGGGGCCCGCTTTCCTTCTGAATGAAGATATGCTTCACGCCCGGTGCAATATAGCGCTGACTGCGCCAATCGGCGTGACCGATTGAGGAGAGAAGATGCAGGGCCAGCAGGCTTACTGTGAGAGAAGATCTTGATATGAATTTGCTGTATCGCATTTATTCTAGTCTATTCGCCAGAAAAACCTCTGTCAAATGGTAATGAAAACCGGCAAACAGGGTAAGATAGAAGAAACAGAAAGGAGGCCTAGAAGGTATCGTTCCGGGTGAACCTCATGCGGAGGTAGAACTGCTTGAAGCCGTCGCGCGTCGGCTGGCAGAGGGTGACTTATCCGCGCGTGCATTTCTAACATCATTAGATGAACGTAATGATAGAATCGCCCGGCTGGCGCGCTCCCTGAACCGGATTGCCGAGATTCTGGAGACCGGGCGTTTTGATTCTTCCCACATAAGCAACCAAGGCCTTCCTTACTCTCTCGTCGAGAGCATGGAGGACGGAGTGCTTCTCGTGGAATTGCCCTCCGCTGACGTGGTGATGGCCAACACCTCGGCCCGGCGACTCCTGGACTGGGAGGAAATGGGTGCTCGCACACTGAGCCGGGATAATCCGGCCGAGTCAGTATTGTTGGGACTCGTAGATGAAGCCGAGGCCGGGCCCAACGGGAATGCAGAAAGAGAATTTGCCAGCAAGGGCCGGGTGTTGCGAGTCCGCGTTGCTTTAGCGCGAGATGCGGCCGGAGAGCCCAAGAGATGTCTGTTTACACTGGTTGATGTGACACGGGAAAGAGAAGTGGAACTGCTGCGCGAAGATCTGAGTTCGATGATTGTGCATGATCTACGCACTCCCCTGACTACGGTTATGGCTGCTCTGGAGACTCTTGCCTCGGAGGAGGTTGAAAGCGAGAATGCTCGAAGAGAACTCGTTGAGATTGGTCTCAGCGGGGCCCGATCTCTCCTCGGCCTTGTAAATACCCTGCTCGATATCAGCAGTCTCGAAAACGGAGAGGTGCCGCTGGAGAGGGCAGAAGCAAGAATAGAGGACTTGGTCGAAGCCGCGCTGGCGCAGGTCGCCCCGCTAATACAAGAGGCGAAGCTTGAAGTCGTAACGGACATTGTTGATTTGCCCCTCGTAATCTCATTGGATCGGGAGAAGATTCAGCGGGTGTTGGTGAACCTGCTCGGAAATGCAGTAAAATTCACCCCTTCGGAAGGAAAGATCACCATTTCCGTCTGCAATGATGAAGCGCACGGCTGGGTGCTAATCAGTGTTGAAGATACGGGCGAAGGAGTCCCCGAGGAATACCAGGAGCGTATCTTTGACAAGTTCGAGCAGGCCGCTAATCAGAAAGGCGGCAGGGGGCTATCCACCGGTCTGGGTCTAACCTTCTGTAAACTTGCCGTGGAGGCTCACGGGGGCCGTATCTGGGTGGAGAGCCCGCTGTCTATTGATGAAGTGAGTGGCAAAGTCAAAGGAAGCAGGTTCAGCTTCACGCTTCCAGTCGGCCTGCCCGGTTCGGCCTAGCGCAGAGAAAGGACTCCTCCCCTACTCTTTCTATGTATTCGCCTCGTCCTGGTTGCGCCTGATCACATGTACCACACTGGGCCTGAATGAGATGTAGAGTTCTTTTCCAGGCGTCAGGCCAAGTGCTTTACCTTGACGATGAGTGCAGAGTGCCACAAGACGCAGGCTCGCCGGTGTCTCTTTCGAACCCTGGACCTTCGCTCTCGTCGTCACATCGACTCGCGTAACTGCCCCACGATCCACTACCATCGTCACTTCCCCGCGAAACAGGTTGGGTTTCCCCTGTGAGGGAAGTTCCTCGGACAGAGCTATCTCTTCAGGACGGACGGTAATGGTAACTGCTCCGCCGGCTGGATAGTCAGAGCACACTTCTGTGCCGTCCACTTCGATTCGAGTCAGTTCAGCCTCCGAATATGCGCGCCCGCGCAAGATATTCTGACAGCGGACAAATGAAGCCACGAACTCACTTGCGGGACGGGACATCACCTCCGTAGGTATGCCTACTTGTTCAACCTGACCTGCATTTATGACTGCTATGCGGTCCGCAAGAGCGAGGGTTTCCTCGAAAGAATGGGAGATGTGGACTGTGGTGGTGCCGCACCGCTCGTGTACCCGGCGCAGTTCACCGCAAAGATTCTCTCGGGTCTGCTCGTCCAAGGCGGACAGGGGCTCATCCAGGAGCAGAATCTCGGGGTCTATCGCCAGGGCGCGAGCGAGAGCCGTTCGCTGGCGTTCCCCGCCGCTGAGATGCAGCACATCTCGCTCCAGCAGATGAGTGATTCCCAGGAGATTAGCTAGTTGGGCGACCTTCGAGTCAATCATCGGCTTCGCCCGCTTCGCCACCTTCATGCCGAAGCCGATGTTGTCTCTCACCGAGAGATGGGGAAAGAGTGCGTAGTCCTGCGGCAAGTAGCCGACGCGCCTGTCCTCAGGTCTCAGGTTTGTCACATTACGACCCGCCAGCCAGACTTCTCCCACTTGAGGTCGAAGCAGTCCGGCAACACTCTCTATCAGTAGAGTCTTGCCGGCGCCGGTCTCTCCAAGGACGACGAAATACTCTCTCTCCTTGATTTCCAGGCAGATATCGCGGAGACTGAACTCGCCCAGATCCAGGCTCAAGTTCCTGATGGAAATCAATGCCTACCCCCCTGCGGTCGGTAGGAGAATAGATACCACGTCACCGGATTTGACCTGGGCCTGGAGATCTTGCCCCACCGGTTCATCATTGACCAGCAGCAATACGCTGGGGTCTATGTTTCCCTCTTTATCGACAAGGAAATCACGCACCTTCTCGCCGTAACTCTGAGCGAAGTGCTCCAGCAGTTGCGTCAATGTCAAATCATCTTTGTCTAGCTGTACTTCTTTCTTACCGACCGCGTCTCTCAGACCGGCAAACAACTTGAGGGTAACCATGTTTCCTCCTTAGTATTCTTGCAACCGAAGATAATTACCAGATATAGCCTCTGCCGCCCAGGCGTTTGAAGATTAGCAGCGCGACGGTGGCGATGAACACGAGTACCATCGTACCCGCGGCCATCGGCTCCAAGTCGCCAACCTGCATTTTCAAGAAGATGGCGGTGGGAAGCACTAAAGTATAACCTGAGATTGATCCTGCAAAGACAATGATTGGCCCGAATTCGCCGATGGCTCTTGCCCAAGTCATGATGGCGCCGGCCACGATACCTCCCTTTGCAAGTGGGAGGGCGACAGTGAAGAAAGCGCGGCTTGAGGAGCACCCCAGGGTCCGCGCTACCTGTTCATAGCGGGGCGTCATAGAATCAAAGGTGGCTTTCAAGCAGCGTATGGTGAACCCGCCCGCTACCATGAACTGGGCAATTACGATAGCGGGGCGAGTATATGCCACTCTGAGATCATGTTCTTTGAGAAAGGCCCCGATTGGAGAAGCTGCAGGGCTGAAGAAGATCAACAAGCAGACTCCCATGATGAGAGGGGGAAGTACAATGGGCAAGTCAAGAATAGTATCCAGGATATTCTGGCCCGGGAAGCGATAACGGGAAAGCGCATAGGCACCAGGCACCGCCACGACGACTGCAAGAAGAGTCGCGATGGTAGATGTCTCCAGGCTGAGGATAAGTGCGCCCCGGAAGTCAGGATCGCGCAGTAGTTCAGTATATCCCGCAATACCTGCATAGCGAGCGGTGAAGAAAAGGATCAGCGCTACAAGAGTGAGGTAAAAGAGCAGCAGTCCATTGCTCCAGGATTTGAAGAAGACCTCGTCGGCAGCGCTTTTTCGGGAGGAAGATTTCCTGTCTGCGGAACTCACTCTAATCCCCCACTTAGAGTTCAAGGTTTGGAGTAAGGCTGTAGCCGTGCTTCTTGAAAATCGCCTTTCCCTCATCAGAGGCGACGAAGTCAAGAAACTTCTTGGCTGCCTGAGGATCTTCTGCGAATTCTAGAGTTCCTAATGGCACTGTGCTGACCTCATTGTATTCGGGTTCAATGAGGACGATATCAATATCCTCCGGATACCAGTGGGCCACCGCATCCCAGACGATGGCGGCATCCAGGTGCCCAAGTTTTATGGCATTGCCCAGTTCCGGAACAGTAGCCGCCGAGGTGGTCAGGTTCGAAATCACTTCCTCTTGCAGACCCGCATTTTTCAGGACTATATAAGCCTGTTTGCCCAGCGCAGTAGCATGGGGATCACCTATTCCCACACGCAAATCCTTTCGGGCCAAGTCACGCAGACCGCGGACCTTCTTGGGATTTCCTTTCGCCACTCCGATCACCGGAATGACGTAGGCGATTCTCTCCACTTCTGTCAAATACCCTTTTTCATCAGCCTGTTCCATATAGAACCATTCACCAGGCATATAGGCATCACCCTGCCGGGAGTTATCTATCTGGGCAAGGAGACAGGCCGAGCCGGAATAAGTGTACTGCACCTTGATGTTGGTTTTGTTTTGAAAGACCTTGCCGATTTCATCCATGGGCGCTTTGATGCCCGCTCCACAGAGGACGAAGATGGAACGTTCTGTGTCTGCGGTCTGTTCCGCATCACCAGTAGATGCGCTCCCTTGTGTTCCACAGCCTGTGAAGGCCGCGAGGGTAAGGATAGTGACTGCAATGATTAGCATCTTGAACATCGTCTTCTCCCTTCATCGGAAAGTCCTGATGGCTGTAGCCTTCAAGGACGCGAACACACGGCTGCCCTCCCGCAGGTTCAATGCTGTCAGCGAGTCTGCCGTAATTTCGGCTACCATGGGCAGAGAGGAATTCAGACTCACGCGTACGCGGTCTCCAAAATGAACAATCTCACTGACGCGGGATTCAAATACATTCACCGCGGAACCTGTGGGAGGATTCAGACCCAAGGTGACATCACTGGGGTAGAAACTCAGCAGGGTATCACCCATTTCCTCGGTGGCAACATAGAGGGTACTGTCTCCCACTCGAACCGCGGCAAGGCCGTGGTGGCGCAAGCTGGAGATGGTACCTTCGAAGAAATTCGCCCCTGTCAATTCTGCGACGAACTTGCAGCGAGGCCTAACGAGAAGTTCGTGTTTATCTCCGAATTGAATGATTTCGCCTTTATCCAGCACACAGATCTTATCACCGAAGGTCAATGCATCCACATGATCATGGGTTACCATGATCGTCATTCGCTTGACCTTCTTCAATACCGCGCGCAATTCGCCGCGGACGCTCTGTCGAGTCTGAGCATCCAGCGCGCCCAGCGGTTCATCCAACAGCAATAGAGGGCTGTCCAATGCAATCGCCCGCGCCAAAGCCACCCGCTGTTTCTCTCCGCCGGAAAGTAGTGGTGGCTTCCTGTGTGCCATTTCCTTCAATCCAACCATCTCGAGCGCCCAGTCCACCCGCTCGGCGGTCTGCTGTTTTGACATCTTTCGGCAAGAAAGCCCATAGGCCACATTGTCCGTCACACTCAAATGAGGGAAAAGAGCGAAGTCCTGGAACACATAACCGATGGCGCGCTTGTCCACAGGCACGTCAATCTCTGCAGATGAGTCAAAGAGGGTGCGGTCATCCAGGACCACTCGCCCTTTATCCGGCCGCAGCAGACCGGAGATGATATTCAGTGTGGTGGTCTTGCCACACCCGGAGGGGCCGATGATGACAAGAGTCTCTCCGGCTTCAGCCTCGAAGGCCACGGAAAGGTTGAACTCTCGCAGGGCTTTTTGTGCCTCAACGAAGATCATTTCTGTCAGGTAATCCTCTTACAGTAATTCCACGATTCAATCGCAATCCAAGAGTAAAACACAGGTATGAACTGACTGTGAACGAGGGGGGGCGGACAAAGGAACGCGTCACGAGGATTGCACAGGTGCAACAGGAATGTTGGTACCCCTGGCAGGATTCGAACCTGCGATCCAGGCTCCGGAGGCCTGTGCCTTATCCACTTGGCCACAGGGGCACCNNAATCACGACTCGCCTTCTTTCCAGCCAAACTCTCCAAGTAGCGGAACGAACACACAGCCGCAAATCGGCTCTTCTTTTAGTTTCCCGCCTTGCTTGGTATAGACCATGAGAGTTTGGGAGTAGCGCTGGCCCAGCGGCACCACGAGCCTTCCATTTTCGGCGAGTTGCTCTTTCCAGGGTCGGGCTATTTCAGGAGCGCCTGCGGTCACCAGAATTGCGTCAAAAGGGGCCGCCTCAGGCCAACCGAGAGTCCCATCGCCCACGCGAGAATTGACATTCGTGTAGCCCAGTTCTTTTAGGGTTTTCTGCGCCCGAAGCGACAGTGGCTCGACGCGTTCTATGGTATACACCTGGGCGGCAAGTTCGGCAAGGATGGCGGTCTGGTAGCCGGAGCCGGTACCTATCTCCAGCAATTTCTCTTCACCGGACAGGCTGAGGCATCGGGTCATGATTGCCACCATGTAGGGTTGGGATATGGTCTGGCCGTGGCCGATGGAAAGGGGATCATCATCATAAGCGCGAGGCTGCTCATACTCGGGAACGAAACAATGTCTGGGCACCTTTCCCATAACCTGGAGAACGCGCTCATCAGCTAGCCCGTGGCGGCGGAGATCCTCCACCATTCGTCTTCGGGACAAGGTGAAATCATCTTCTGTCCGCCGCGTATCTGCGGAGACAGGATCAGCGGGTGTGCTGTCTCGCTCAGGACCGATGTCCAACTGCGCGACCTCCGGTGCTCAGCATAGCACAATTTCGGGAAGATTAGACAGGTGCGACGACCTGCTAAATGCTGTGTTGACGGCAAGGCGGAAACCCGAGCGAGGCAGTTAATAAGATGGCCGCCTCGTAATTCAGTAGCCGTAGATATAATCCAGCGGCAGATGAGGATCGGAGAGGTTCTCAAGAGGCTCGAAGTCTCCAGTGCCCACACTGACTCCAACAATGGTTTCTTCTATTTCCTCCTCACCGGTTACAACCAGCACTGGAGGGGTGAAGGTCAGGAGGAGGTCCTTATAGTGGGTTGCTTGCCAGCCGGCCTGCCAGCCTTGATCATATCGGCGCAGAAGCACATTCACTGATCCGTAGAGCATGTTGGCTTGGAAAGAGACGGTTGCAATGGAGGTGTTGTTGCCCTGTTGGGTCACCACTCCCTGATAACTGCCGAGACCATCAGCGAGGTTCACCTGCAAATCCTCCTCAATCAAGGAGAGAATGGGCAAGATATAGGGTTGTACGGCCTCCGCGGCAGTCTCCTCCATGACCGCAGCGGACGCGGCGGCGAGTTCTTCTTCATCATCCACTGGTTCTGCTTCAGTGACGGTCTCTTCCTCATCTATCTCGCTGATTACAGTTGGTATCTGGTCGGTCGGGACGACAGCCGGAGCCGACGGTTGGGGCTCTGGAGTCAGTGTCGGCAGTGCAGGCGAAGATTCGGTTCGACGAGTGACTGCGGTCGGAGCTTCCGACACTGCCCGTTTGGGCAGGAACCAGTAGAGCAGATACCCTATTGCGATCAGCGTTACGATGGCGGCAACGATGATGGTAACCCGCTCTCTGCTCTTGCGGTCATGCGGTGTTTTGTCTTTTCGGGCAGTGGGAGTGACCAGCGTACTTTCCGGCTCTGCAACCGCGGCACCGGCGGTTCTCCCTGCTTCCTGCATGGCCGCCTCCGCAGCCGCCTTCAACTCTTCGCTTACCAAGTGCAGGCTATCCTTCTCCGTTGCCGACTCCTGAGTTGCCGAAAGAAGCTGACCGCACATATGACAGATTTGCCGCTTTGCAGAATTATTCGCTGCACAGGCGGGACATTTGATCATCTCCATGGTTCTACCCTCCGGCCAGCTGATTCCGCTGCAGAACAGACAGTCTATTCTTCCTTGAAAAAAGGAAGTATGAGTCGAAAGGCTTTATCAGACAGCGCAATAGTACCACATCGCCCTCGAATTGCCTACATGGGTGCCCCATCTACCTCAGGAGCTGAGGATATTGGAAAGCTGCTTTTGAAACGCCTCAGGAGGCATAAAACCCAAAATACGGCCTATCTCATCCCCCTCGGCATCTGTCACCACAAGCGTCGGAGTGACATGTACTCCGTACTTCCCAGCCAGTCCGGAATTCTTGGTTACATCTATCTTTACGGCGATGAGATTCTGACTCACCAGAGAAACGACTTCGGGATCAGGAAATGTTTCTTCATCTAATTTCTTGCAGAATCTACATAGTTCTTTGTGGAAATCCACCATCACTTTCTTGCCTTGCTGACGTGCTTCTGCCAGGGCTGTATCCAGATCCGGCGCCCATTGGATCATCTCCTGGGGAGAAATGGGTGTTGTTGTATGTGTTTTGCCGGCTGCAGGTGTGGGCAGCTGCGGTACTGTGGTAGGCCGCTTCGCCGTTTGCGATATCAGAACAACCGCCGCCGCGAGGGCAATTATAAGGACCATTAATCCAACCCTTTTGTTCATTTCTTCCCTTTCTGAAACAATCTGCATTATCTAAGTAGATTCTACCCGAAAATCCTCCTTGGCGAGTCTTCTTTCCACATCAAGAGCAGGTTTTCTTTCAGCTCCGCGGAAGGAGTGATACACCCTTTGTGGCGAAGTTTACTCAGCGGGAGGTTCAAGATGCCGGAAGAACAGATTCCTCACTCCGAAGAAAGCAAAGAACCCACTGAAGAAGGGCAAAAGCCGAGCGAAGAGCAGGCACGGATAGACGTGTGGGGGCTCTTGCAGTATTGCGTGACCTTGCTTCATTCTTACGCGTGGCAATCAATGGGGTTGGTTGCCAATCCGGTCACAGGCAAGACAGATAAAGATCTTGAACAGGCGCAAGTGGCTATTGATGCGGTATCTTATCTCGCCGGCCAACTAGAGACTAAACTCAAGGGTGAAGAACTGCGTCAACTTCACGCTATGGTCTCTGACCTGCAATTGAACTTCGTCCAACAGCAGAAATCAGCCGAAAATTGAGCAAAGGCTTCAAGTCAACCTTACCTCGCGACCGCGGCGGGCGGAGAGGTAAAGCGCATCGATGATCTTGGCGCTGACAAGAGACTCCTCGGCAGGAACGGGAGAAGGGCGTCCTTTTCTAATCGCCTCTGCAAACTGGTGAATCGCCTCTTTGTAAGTTTCCGCTTTTGGCAGATCCACAGGGGTGATATCTACCAGGCTGCCATATTCCTCACGGCTGATCTGCAGCGGTTTGCTCTGGCAGCCTCCCTTGTTCCCCATAAGGAGGATCTTGACTTCATCTTTCGCGATGTTAGCCGCCCAGGAGGTCTTCAGACATAGGGAAGCTCCGTTGCGGAAGCGTACCAGGCCGACGGCCAAATCTTCCACCTCGAATTTCTTCGGGTTCCAGTTCCAATAGCCGGCAGTGGCCGCGTGGTGTGGGTGCGGTCCGATTTCAGCATAAGTCAAGCCGGAGACAGCGACCGGTTTGGGGAACCCCATCAAGTGGAGCGCCCAATCGAGCACATGTACGCCAAGGTCCAATACAGGGCCGCCTCCGCTCGCCTTCTTCTCAGTGAAGACCCCCCAGTTGGGGATGCCGCGGCGCCGCAGGAAGACGGCTTCCCCGTAGTAGATCTTTCCCAGGGCGCCCGCGTCAATCGCTCTCTTGAGGGCTTTTGACTCTGCGAGGAAACGGCAATTCAAACCCACCATCAAGAGCCGCTTCGCCTTCTTTGAGGCTTCTATCATGGCTCTTGCTTCCGCCGCATTCATTGCTATGGGCTTCTCTACCAGCACATGCTTGCCCGATTTCAGGGCGGCGATAGTAATAGGCTTATGAAGAGCATTCGGAGTGCAGATATGCACGGCGTCGATTTCGTCCAGAGCGAGCAGCCGCCGGTAATCCTTGAACACCTTCGGGATCCCGAACTTCTCGGCGACCGATTTTGCTCGTTTCAGGTTGATGTCTGCTACAGCCGCTACTTCGACGTCCTCCAGCTTCTCATAGGCTGGAAAGTGCGCTTCCTGTGCTATGAACCCTGTTCCCACGACTCCTACTCTGACTTTCTTCATCTCATCTCCTCAAGTTCTTTCAACTTGGTGAATAACCTCAAGCCAGGCTTGTGACCAGCGTTCATGCGAGTATTCGTCATTCACCTGCTGTCTCTGTTCATCTCCAATTCTCCGTCTTTCCGGATACACCTGCAACATGGTCCTGGCGAGAGCCTCCGCCTGAGGCGGGCACTGCGCCGTAGGAAGGTCTTTCAGTCCCGCTACGTCTGTAGATACAACCGCCACGCCGCAGGCCATCGCCTCCAGCGCGGCGAGAGAAGTCCCTTCTCCACAAAGTGAAGGGATGAGACACATCTCGCCAGCGGCATAGAAGTCCGCCATCTCTTCATGTCGCACATGTCCCCAAAATATTACTCGTTGCTCCAGGCCGAGTTCTTTCACTCTGTTCCTGATGGAAGCCGCATATGCGGGTTGGCTCTCCTTTCCCATGATGACGAGGTGTACTTCAGGATACTGAGAGGCGAAGGACCGGAAAGCCTCGACTGCAAGATGAACGCCGCGATTCCTATACAAGTTGCGAGGCAGGAGGATTGGCTTGAGTGAGCGCAGTCTCTCCACCTCGTCTGGCTGTGCGACTGATCTTTGAGATTTTGGAGGAATACAGTTGGGAATGAACCAGCGCCTTTCAGAAACCTCCGAGAACAGCCCTTGCCGAGGTTGGACTGAGACGCCCATTTCCCGCAGGAAGAAAGTATCATTTGCGACAAATCCGTCGGCGAGTCGAAAAGCACGCCTGGCTATGGCACGCTTGATCAATGCCCGGAGCGAGCCGGGGCTGTCATCCCAAGTCACCCCATGAGAGATTCCCAGCAAGGCAGGTCTTGAGCCTTTTCGCAGTTTCGCCGCGGCAAGCAGATAAACGGGATAGTGTGCAATGATTACGTCCTCAAGGCGTAGTTCTTTGCGAAGCAGAGAGAGGAAAAGCGCCTGGGTCCAGAATTCTCCTTTTCGCAGTCGCGCGAGCGGGTTGGGAATAAACCGCAATGTGGGGTCAAGGGCCTCGGCAGCGCGCTGATAGGCTCTCAGGGAGTGCCCATTCTTCTGGAGAAGCTCAAAGAGCATGTGTGCATACACGTCTCCGCCGCCGATTATAGGCCTATATGAGTAGGTGATCTGCCCAATTCGCATTGCAAGCCTCTGTTATTGTGTGTTGCACGCAGGATTCGTTGACGAACGCGCTGAATCTATGCTATACTCATTGGGCTGAGAAATGCTTTTTTCCTTCCTCTGATTTATCTTGACTTCCCCAGCCCGCTGTTAAGGAGGGAATGTAATGAGAAGTGGCCTCTGTATTCTTCTTTCCATGACTTTATTATTGGGCGTGGTTGCGGTCTGCACGTCTGAGGCGGGCGCGGTTGAAGTCCAGCTTGCGGGTGTCCGATTGGGCTCTCCCATTGTGGATCTCTTGGTCAACCCGTCATGGGGTGAACCAGAAGGTATCGGACCTATCGTGGGTGGTGCCGGAAGGGTTGCAAGCTCAGATTCCGGCGGAGCCGCAGGAAGTGGAACTTCGCGTGGCGGCGGGACCGGGGGACGTCCTGGAGGCATGAGGGGTGCTAGGCCCCGTGGAGGCGGTGGCGGTGCCGCAAGCAGGAGGGCCGGAGGCGCTGGTGGAGGGGCCGGAGCGGCACAGCAGCCCAAAGCGGGCACCAGCATCGGCGTGCAATATTGGCTCTATCGAAGACCCAGCGGGGTTGAGGTGATTCTCGCTGTAGAGCGGAGCGGCGCTATCGCCATGATAGACGTGCAGGGTCCTGCTGACTTCACGATCTATACCAGCCGCGGAATCGGCCTGGGTGACACATATTCAGACCTTGTCAACGCCTATGGCTATCCGGATCATATTCAGACTGTCGGAGAGGGGTTGGTGATATCATACCCTGAACAGAATGTCACGTTTACTCTGGGCAATCTGAGGGTATCGCGAATTAGGATTGGTGATCGTCCGGCCCCGTCTGCCCAAGGCGCCACTGCGCGGCAGCGTGCAAGCAGCCCTGCAGGGAGAACTGGCACAACAAGAGCCGCCCGGCAACGCGGTGGTAGATCACCCAGAGGATTTGGTGGGGCTCGAGGACGTACAGGTGCGAGGCCAAGGAGAAGATGATGTCGATCCGTCAGCAGCCCTTGACAGATCTGCTCTGCCGGCATTGTGCCAAATCCGGAGAAGGAGAGCTAGGATGAAGCCTGTCCATCTGCGGTCTTTGGGAGTTATGGTTCTATTGGCGGTGCTGTTCACATCCGTTCCCGCAATGGGAATTGAGAGCGGCCTGCTCGGTGTTCCGATCGGCGCCACTCCCCAGGAACTCATGCATATCTACGGCCCTGCCATGGGCATTGTCACCGCCGGAAAAGACGGCCGGCCGGCCTTGAACACCCTAAGGAGCGCCGAGGAAGAAATAAGGGCGAAGTTGCTGCTACCCGTCAAGGAAGGCTCCATAGCCCCTCCGGGCTGGGCGAAGCCGGTTTTGCCCGGCAAACTGGCATCTGACCAACAGATGTGGCTGTATAGGCTCAAAGGCGGGCTTACCGCGGGCTTCATCTTGAAAGGAACCGGGGATGATGCCCTGGTGACCGATATCATAGCCTTCTCACTTGAACCTGATGTCTCTGTGCAGACAGAAAGAGGCATCAAACTGGGAGATAGTTTCTCTCAGGTAGTTATAAGTTATGACTATCCCTCCGTTCTCCAGCCCTACTTGAGCGGTGGCAAAGGAGAGGTTTCCGCCGCTCCCGCAGCCGCAGGTAGAACCTTGGGCGGAGGAGGCTCGCCGAGCTTCAGACGGACGGGTGGTGCTATGCGGCAGCCATCCGGCCGCGGCGCCCGAGGGCGAGGGGGTGGTGCTGCTCGTGTACGCGGGGCGGGAGCCAGAGGAGGGGGTCGAGCTGGCGCCGCTGGTGGGGCCGCGACCCAACGTACTCAGGGACAGGCCACTCAGGTTAGTGTACTCGACAAGCCCATTAGCTTTTCCAAGCACTGTGTCATCATTTACGACGGTTTGGTCTTTACGCTGTTCGATTTTAAAGTCGTTCGTATCCACGTAACGGAATAATGTAGATAGGAAACACCTGACGACAACCGGAGGCGAGAGCCGCCTTCTGAGGGCGAACTCTCATGCCTCTTTTTCATTCATTCCAGATGGGGCAAACCCAGGAAGAAGGTGATTAACAAGATGCTCAAAGCACACGTTCGCCCGTGGATGGGGATCGTTATGGTGGCGCTGATGACGCTGTCATTTGCCGCCGGAACACAGTTTCGTTCTTTGGCATGTGTGGGCGCAAATCTGATGGCCGGAGTAGGTGGTTTTGCATCCGAATCACTCTCTGCTGTGGAGGAGATTTCCCTTCGGCCTGTGGAGGCATTCCAGGAAGTCACGGCTTTGCTTCGACGGAATTATGTCGCCGGCATCTCTGAGAAACAGGAGGTTGAACTGGGTTATGCCGCCATTCGCGGAATGCTCGCAGGGCTCCGTGACCCGTACACAAGGTTTATGGACCCGGAGGAATACAACGGTTTTCGGGAGGAGAATCAAGGGCATTTTGAGGGTATCGGCGCAACCTTGGAAATGACAGAGGTCCCCGTTTCGCCTGAATCCGACAAGGAAACAGCCAAGCAGGGTGCGCTTTCTCCATTTCAATGTGCAGTATGTGGTGCGGATTGGGTGAATCCGCTTTCCTATCGTATTACCAGGGCCTCTGCAAACGGCTTTGAGGCCGAGTATGTGTCCGAAGCTCCGTTCTATAGAGAGTATAGGATTAGCGTCGTTGCACCCATCCCCGGAGGACCCGCAGAGCGCGTAGGCCTGAAAGCAGGGGATCAGGTCGTAAAGATAGACGATACCTCCACCTACGGTATGAGTATGACTGAAGCGGTGAAACGAATCAGAGGTCCCGCGGGAACTGCTATTTCTCTGCTCATCCGCCGTGAGGGTGAAAGTAAGCCCATTGAGCTTGAGATCGTCCGCGGTAACATCGATATACCTACGGTTGAGAAAAGAGTATTGGATGGTGATATAGGCTACCTGAGGATCAACTCCTTTAACGAGAGCAGTGTGGAACTGACAGCGGAGGGTCTGGCTGAGCTAAAGACAAAAGGAATCAAGGGTCTCGTGCTTGATCTTCGCAATAACCCGGGAGGCGGTCTGGAGGTATGCCTGGACGTAACCGCTATGTTCGTGCCACATGGTCCCATCGTCTATATCCAAGCAAAAGGCGCCGAACCTGCGCCGCGCCTGGCACCCAAGCAATCTCGCGGACTAGGGCTGCCGCTGGTGGTGTTGGTGAACCGGGGCTCAGCAAGCGCTTCAGAGATTCTTGCCGGCGCAGTCCAGGAGCGGGGCGTAGGAAAGGTTGTCGGAGAACGAACCTTTGGCAAGGGTCTGGTTCAGATAGTAAGGCCCCTGAAAGATGGATCTGCGGTTGCTATTACAACAGCGAAATACATGACTCCGAAGAAGCACGAGGTCAATGAGCGGGGGATCCTGCCGGACAAGGAAGTAGCACAGCCTGAGGGTGTAGTCAGGCCCCTCTCAGACGAGGACCTTCAGGCAAAGACGGCCGTAGAAATGGTGAAGGAACAGATCGCCCTTCGCTCTGCCTCAAGTATTCGGCAGAGCCGCCTACCGGCCACTGCACTTGCCCGGTAGCGAATATACTTCTCTGAAGAATGTGTTAGCAGAGTTCGCATGCGTTTACCCTCCCTGGGAGGGCAGCGGTTGGTTTGGCGACATTGTTACCCCTCTGGATCAGTAGGCGTGCCCCTCCACTTCCTTTGATATAGCCATTGTCGGTGAATCTGACCGATAGCCTATCAACTAGTGAGAGTAGTGAGTCATGATTCACCACGATTTGTTCTTTACTCTGTACAATTTTGAGATGGTTCATGTCCATCAAATAGAACAGCGTGGGTAATACATATGTAAGCAATCGGAGGCGAAAGAGGCCAGTTGGGCCGACCTCTTGCGTCTCGTTTTTTTTGAGTTCGATTGCAGCAAGCTCAAAATAAGGTGAGTAACGAGATGTTCAAAAGAAGCTGTCGCCCATGGATGGGTTTGCTCATGGTGTCCGTAGTGGCGGCATTTGCTGTCGGAATACAGATTCATTCTTTGGCGTGTACGAGTGTGAATCTGAGGACTGAAATGAGTAGTCTCACGCGCAAATCGGTTTCCTCGGTTGAAGAGGTCTCCCCTTACCCCATAGAGGCTTTCCAAGAAGTCACATCTTTACTTCAGCGGAGCTATGTCACTGACATCTCTGAGGAAGAAGCGGTTAAACTGAACCATGCCGCCATTCGCGGCATGCTCGCCGAACTCCATGATCCATATGCGAGGTTCATGGAGCCTGAGGAATACAAGAGCTTTGTCAACGAATACGAAGGGTATATCGAGGGTATTGGCGCGACTCTGGAGATGACGGAGGCTTTGACCCCGCTCACCTATCGTATTACCAGGGTATCTGCAAAAGGCTTTGAGGCCGAGTATGTGTCAGATTCCCCCCTTCACAAGCAGTACTGGCCCAGCATCACCGCTCTCATCCCCGGCGGACCTGCAGAACACGCAGGCCTAAAGCCTGGCGACCAAATCCTGGAAATAGAAGGAATCTCCACTTTCGGTATGAATATATCCGAAGCGGCGAAACTCATCAGAGGCGCCCCAGGCACTTCCGTTGCTCTGCTAATTCAGCGTGAAGCTCATAGTAAGCCCATTGAGTTCAAGATCGTGCGAAGAAATGTCTATATCCCCACAGTAGAACAAAGAGTCTTGGAAGGGGATATAGGCTACCTGCGGATCACATCTTTCAACGATCAGACTGTGAAACTAACGGCAGATGCGCTCACTGAATTAGAGTCAAAAGGAATCAGGGGTCTTGTGCTGGACCTTCGGGATAATCCGGGAGGCGAACTGGATGTGTGCCTGGGAGTGGCGGAGATGTTCGTGCCGGAGGGACCCATCGTCTATATCCAAGCAAAGAACTCTGAACCTGAACCCGTCTTCGCCTCTGGGCGCGCTCGCGACCCGGGATTGCCTTTGATCGTCTTGGTAAACCAGGGCTCGCTCAGCGCCTCAGAGATCTTGGCCGGCGCGATTCAGGACAGCGGTGTTGGAAAAGTCATTGGCGAGCGAACTTTCGGCAAGGGTCTTGTGCAGAGAACTAGGCAACTGACGGACGGATCCGCTGTCAGAATAACGACGGCAAGATACCTGACTCCGAAGAAGCGCGAAGTGAATGGGCGGGGGATCCTGCCGGACAAAGAAGTGGAACAGCCCGAGGGTGTGGTCAAGCCCCTTTCAGATGAAGACCTTCAGGCGAAGGCGGCCATAGAAATGCTGAAGGCAGAAATCGCCCTTCGCCCGGCCTCGCCCCCCCGGCATGGGCAGCGTTCGGCCGGCGCAACTGCCCGGAAGCGAATATCTTCCCGCTCCAGACCTGCAGGACAAATTTGAGAGCGGATTGCTTGCGCTCAGATCTTCTTCAGGGCAGCGGAGGCTTTAGCGATGTTGTCCACCCCCAGGACCAGCAGGCTCGCCTTCCCAGTTCCCGCCGCGCTGCCATAGACATAGTCGATGTTGATACGGGCGCTCGAGAGTTTCCTCGCAACCTTCGCCAGGGCACCTGGCGCATCCAGCAGTCGCAAGACGATTACCGGCTGCTGCATGGGCGGCATTCCGGCCTTGGAGAGAGCAACCTTTGCTTTGGCTGAGGAGGAGGTCACCAGCCTCACGAGACAGCCTGAGGCTGTGTCCACCACCGATATGGCCTCGATGTTTACCTTTGCCCTGGCCAGAGCCGCTCCCACTCTCGCTAATTGCCCCGGTTTGTTCTCCAGACTCACACACAACTGTACACCGCGTGCCATAATTCCCCTCCTCTCCCCCATATTATCTTAAGAGTTTCTCCACATTCGCCGGAAAACCCTGCGAAATCAAATAGCGGATGCTCGATTCTGTGACAATCCAATGGATGACATTTCCCATGCTAATCTGTAGATTCTTTCATGAATTCATTGACCTGCCCCGTTCAAATCTTGTATCCTCATATCTGAATCAGCCGACCATTAGGCTTCGGCACTTCCCCAGAGGAATTCGTATGCTGCAAATCGTCGTCTGTATGAAACAGGTACCAGATACCACTCAAGTGCGGATAGACCCGGAGACAAACACCCTGATTCGGGAGGGCGTCCCCTCTATCATCAATCCCTTCGATGTTCACGCAATCGAGGAAGCCGCACGCATAAAGGAGCGATATGGCGCGGAAGTAACCCTGCTTTGCCAGGGACCGCCGACGGCCGTGGCCGAACTCCAGAAAGGTCTGTCATTCGCCGCCGACCGTGCAATACTCCTTACCGATTCAGCGATGCGCGGTTCTGACACCCTTGCTACCTCCTATATTCTATCCACCGCAATCAAGAGGATTTGGGCGGAGAATGGGCTCGATTTGGTGTTGTGCGGGAAGCAGACCATTGATGGAGATACCGCCCAGGTGGGACCTGGCATAGGGACGCGGTTGAGCCTGTCGCAACTGACCTATGTAGACAAGGTCGTTGAGATAGATGCCGAGAAGCGAAGAATACAGGTACGCAGACGCCTGGAGGGAGCGACCGCGATAATTGACGCTCCCATGCCGGCGCTGCTGACGATTCTCAAAGAAGCCAATACTCCGAGATATGCGAGCCTCCCGGCATTGATAAAGTCCTTGCGCACCCAGCCTGCAGTGTGGAACGCGGCAGACCTTGAACTCGATGCTGAACAGATGGGGCTGAATGGTTCGCCTACCTCGGTGAGGCGGATTTTCGCGCCGCCTGAAAGAACCGGTGGCGAGATAATCCCGGGAGGCATGGAGGCCCCGGAGCGCGCTGCCGCAGCAGTCGTTGAGAAGATTCTCAGTAGCGGAGCAGTTGAGTAATGAAACGAGTTGTAGAGATTATTGCGGAGAAGTGCATAGCCTGCGAGCAATGCCTGGCGGCGTGCCCGGAGAACGCCCTTGATATGCAGGGCGGGATCGCCGTTGTGAACCCGGATCTCTGTACTGCTTGCGGAGTATGTGTCGAGGTTTGCCCGGCAGAGGCCATGGTTCTTCCAGGTGCCGAGAAGGCGGATGCAGAGGCCATGCCCGAGACGGCTCAGGAAGCAGTCCCCCAGCCCGCCGACACACAGGAGAAGACGCCTTCAGGAGAGGCGAAAGAGGTTTGGGTGTTTGTGGAGCAGACCGACGGGCATCCCGCAAACGTATCCTGGGAACTTCTCGGCATTGGCAAGAAACTGAGTGAGGACCTGGGTGGACGACTGGCAGCAGTGGTGCTGGGTGAGAATGTTAAGGCATTGACCGACGAGGCTATCGCCTATGGCGCGGATTTGGTTTATCTGATTGATGATCCTGTGCTCGCTCGCTATCGCACAGAGCCGTATCTTCATGCCATGACCGAACTCGCTCGTAAGTATCACCCTGAGATTCTCTTGCTTGGGGCCACCACCATGGGGCGAGACCTGGCCGGCGCGGTGGCAACGACCCTTCGTACCGGCCTTACTGCAGACTGCACCGGCCTGACCATTGATCCCCAACGGAAACTTCTTGAACAAACCCGCCCTGCATACGGCGGCAATATTATGGCCACCATTCTGTGTGAGAAGCAACGCCCGCAGATGGCGAGCGTAAGACCTCGAGTCATGCCCATGCCTGATAGAGATGCGACCCGCACCGGTAAGGTAATTGAAGAGCAACTCGGCATGACGGAGAACGAAGTCGGCTCTCGGGTTGTCGAGTATCATCGCGAAGAAGCCGGTGAAATCAGGATTGAAGATGCGGACATCATTGTGGCGGGCGGCCGCGGTCTGGGTGGACCGGAAGGCTTCAAAATGCTACAAGAATTGGCTGATGTTCTCGGAGGCGTAGTGGGAGCTTCTCGCGGCTGTGTTGATGCAGGCTGGATAACCACACCTTACCAGGTGGGCCAGACCGGGAAGACCGTGAGGCCAAAGGTCTATTTCGCCTGCGGCATTTCGGGCGCCATCCAGCATCTGGTCGGCATGCAAACTTCGGACATTATCGTGGCAATCAACAGTGATCCCAATGCACCCATATTCAAGGTTGCCACCTATGGAATAGTAGGTGATCTCAACAAAGTAGTACCCGCTATCACAGCAGAGTTTCGGACGAAACTGAAAGGCCGGAAGGCACAACAGGAAAGTGTGAGCGCGTAGTGATCTTAGGTTCCGGCACAACATAGGACCCCACTATAAGGAGTGTCTTCTTGGAAAAGTTCGATGTTATTGTGGTAGGAGGAGGCCCGGCAGGACTCGCCGTTGCTTATCCTCTGGCGAAAGCCGGAGTGAAGGTCGCGGTGATAGAGCGAGGCAATTTCTCCGGCTCCAAGAACGTCATGGGTGGAGTGCTTTATCGCCAGCCTACAGAAGAGGTCTTCGGCGAATTCTGGAAAGAGGCACCTGTTGAGCGACCTGTTATTGAACAGAACTACTGGGTGCTGACCAAGGATGCAGCACTCAAAGGTGGCTTTCGCAGCCAGCGTTTCGGCATTGAGCCCTACAATTGCTTTACGGTCTTTCGGGCGCGGTTCGACAAATGGATGGCGGAGAAGACCCTGCAGGCCGGCGCGTTGATCATCACCGAAACTGTGGTGGAAGACGTCCTGCGGAAGGATGGGCGGATCTGCGGTGTTCGTACCGGTCGCCCCGAAGGTGATCTCGCCTGTGATGTGGTGGTGGCCGCGGACGGTGTCAATTCCTTACTGGCAAAGGACGCCGGGCTGAAACCGGACTGGAAGGCGAATGAGGCCGCCGTTGCCGTAAAAGAGATTATCTCACTTCCTGCAGAGGAGATTGAGAAGCGCTTCGGGCTCAATCCAGGTGAGGGGGCCACGATAGAGCTTTACGGAGATGCAACCAGTTGCCTCATGGGGACGGCGTTCATCTATACCAACCGAGATTCACTGTCGGTTGGGGTGGGAGCGGTCTGCTCGGATTTGCTGGAGGCGAATATAAGTCCCAACGATATGCTGGAACATCTCAAGGCTCATCCCGCGGTGGCCCCTCTCATCGCAGGCGGAGAAGTACGGGAATACCTCGCGCATCTCATCCCTGAAGGAGGATTTGACAAGATGCCCCCGCTCTACACTGACGGCATGGTCGTTGTAGGTGATGCTGCGGGTATGGTCAATTCCTTGCATCGAGAAGGCTCGAATCTAGCCACCACTTCCGGCAAGTGTGCCGCCGAGGCCATTCTGAGGGCACTTGAATGGAAAGACTTCTCCGCCAAGAGTCTGGCCCGCTATGAGCAACTACTGCGTGATTCCTATGTCTTGCGAGATATGGAGAAGTACCGCCGCGCTCCGCGGTTCTTTGAGACACACCCGGAACTGTTTACCCTCTATCCGGAGATAGGTCAATATGCGGGTGAAGTGTTCTTGAGTGTAGACGGGGTCTCGAAGAAGCAGAAACAGTGGCAGATTATACGTCACGTCCTCGGCCGCCGCCCCATCTGGAAACTCGCCAGTGACGCTTGGGCCGCGTGGAGAGGTTTGTACTGAGCCGCGCCTACTAGGTGGTCAGACTGTGGGCGTGTCGAGGCTTGAGCCCTGCGGGCTTCAGGCGGATAAGGGTATCGTCCTCTTCCTCAGCCAGCACCGGGAACCCGTCTCCGTAAGGCACCAGATATGGCTGCCATACGGGATTCTGCATCGCAGCCACAAAGCGGGTGTAGGTGATATAGGGGATATATTTCGGCCTGCGGGGTTGATTGATTAACTTCAATCCGGCTTCCGCCGGCGAACGATTCGCCTTGATGTTATTGCACTTGGTGCAGCAGCAGACCAGGTTCTCCCAGCAGGTTTTCCCCTTCCTTTCCTTCGGAATGACGTGGTCCAGGGTAAGTGTTACTCCGGTATTGCCGCAGTACTGGCAGGTATGCCGATCTCTAGCGAAGATGCTCTTGCGGCTGACCCGCAGTACCGGAAGCGGCCGCCGCACATAGTAGTCCAACCTTACTACAGTAGGCATCTTTATGTGCAGGTGCTCGGAGCGAAATACGCGCGAATCGGTCTCCAGTGCATGCGCCTTTCCCAAGCAGATGAGCGATACCGCCCGCTGTGCGCTGGTAATATTCAGCGGCTGATAGTTGAAGTTTAGCACCAGTACCGCTTCCGAATCGCGACTCGCCGGCATCTCTCTACCCTGATGTCAAAAGCCCGCCAGAACCAGGCCAGCGGGCTTCAGGCAAATCCCTCTCTTGACTGGCGTTGGAAATAGGTGTCGAAAACCAAGAAACCCCACAGCCCCGCGGAGTCTGCGACGCTGCAAAGTTCAAGGACGTGATTCAATACTGATAGAACAGACATACCGTCAACCTCTTGGGCATATTACCGGATTTCTCAAGCGCGTGTCAAGCTTTTGGTATGGCTGCAGCCGCATTTGACGCCAAAAAAGCCTCATGTTATCGTTTGCCAAGATCAGGGGGAGTATGTGAATGAGCGAGAAATTGGTTGAGTCATTCGGCTATCGCCGTCTGGAAGTTGCTGCGGCAGATGTTCCTGTTGAAAGTGGTGTGGTTTGCAGGGCTGAGCCGGAAGGTGCGCANNGAGGTTCGCTCCCGGCATTTGATTCAATACCTTCGCCGCACTGATGCAGTGAGATTCCTGCAGGAATGTTGGCGCCTCCTTGTACCTGGAGGGCGCATCTATGTGACAGCACCCAACCTCCAATTCTACCTTGACCTTTACAATTCAGGTGACCATGAGCTTGCCTTGGCCGGCCTGTGTGGGCATCAGGACAAACTCTTGCAGGTTCCTCAATGGAGCTATACTCGGCAGTCACTGCAGGATTTGTTGTTCAAAGCCGGGTTCGTAGCGGCGAAAGATCATACTGCGGACGACAGCTCGCTGGAAAAATCCGAGGGTCACTTGGAGGTATCGGCGCACAAACATGCACCTCTTACCGAAGGCAATGTAGAAGGTTCTATTGAGGCGGGTCGCCAGATGGGAACACGTCTGGAAGAGATTCGCAGCGACCATGTCGAGCGATATCACTTTGCGGCACAATTCGTTCGACCCGGCGATATTGTCCTGGATATCGCCTGCGGAATCGGCTATGGGACGCATCTGGTCGCAAAGGGAACGGCGTGCTCCCGCGTGACGGGCATAGACATCGCTCCAGAGGCAATTGACTTCGCCAGGAAGCACTTCTCCCATGAAAGGATTGCGTATCTGCTGGGTGACTGTCTGGACGAGTCGCAGAGGTTTGAACCGGCTGACTGCATCATCTCTTTTGAGACACTTGAACACCTGCCCCGCGATGTTCAATTTCTGAGCCGGCTGCGGTCGCTGCTGAAGCCGGGCGGTACTCTTATCATCTCTTCACCCAACGAAGATGTGTTTCCTTATTCCCCGGAAATGGTCCCCTATCACGTTCGCCACCATACCTCGGCGGAACTTAGGAGTCTATTGGAGCGCGCAGCCTTTCAAGTGATATCCGAGATGTCTCAGGATGCCTTTCAGATTCTCCCCGGATTTGGCAGGAAATTCAATATTGCCGTGTGCCGGAGAAATGATGAATATGTCTCAGAGCAATTTCAAGTACCCAGTTCGGGTTCGCACGACCTGGAGGCAATGGATACACAAGACCGCGCCGTAAAGCTTCTTCTGGACGCCTGTCACAATTACATCCATCAAATGCGCGGGCTCGAAGAGGACAAGAAGGGATAGCTGCGTTGGGGCGGGGCCGCGCTATGACCGGCCGCAGAGCTGCTCTATGAAGGTGTCTCGGGCGGCCACTTCTTCTTCCAATTCGCGGATGCGTTGGGCGGCGGGCCGTGTGATGCTTCCAGGAGCCTGGTTGGCGGCCGTCTTTGCCGCAATGAGTTCACTGTCCAGATGGCGCGCCAACCGCTCATACATAGCCGCCTTCTCCTGAGTAGTCACCGGCAAGCGAAGCAGCGGCGGCGGATCGGATCTGGCAGCGCAGACGGGCGCATCAGTTATCACATATCCCTCTTCTTGCAGAAGGGCGACGAAGTCTTCACGGGGCAGGCTCTCTTCGTTCCCATAGTACCAGGGAGTGTCGTAGTTGCGCCTATCATAGGGATCGGCGGGGTCTATACGCAGACGCGAGAAATCCATATCCAGGGAGACTTTGCCAGCATTGAGTGCATCTTGCCAGAGCAGACTGCCGGGCAGGGGTTGGCACACATAATAACCAGGGGGCCACAGGCCGAATGTCGTGTCTTTACTGTGTTCGCGGACGAAATTGATCGTCTCCAGCATCTCCTCACGGGTTTCGCTGGGATAGCCGAATAGATTCTTGCCGGAGAGTTTCACTCTATGACGGGTACATACCTCAATGGCGTGTTCGAAATCTTCGACGGTTACGGTGTTGCCTTTGTACAAACGCAGAACTCGCGGTGAACATGATTCGATGCCAATGCCAATTTCGGATGCGCCCATTTCTGCAAGCGCTTGCACTACTTCATCGGTTAGGTGATGAGCGCAAGCGGACACACAGCCCAATGAGAATTTTCGCAGCATGCCGCGCTCTTTCATCAGAGCATGAAGGCGGAGAATCCGGCGGCGGTTGGCGGTGACAGTGTCGTCAAGGAAGCGCACATGGCGGTCACCGGTTTCTTCGTAATGCTTCATCATAAGTTCGAAGATGCGTTCCGCGGACATGAGCCGAACTTTATGGTGAAACCCCCACTCCACACAGTGTGTGCAGCGATAAGGGCAGCCGCGCGCGGTGCTGAGACAGTACATATGGAAGTGGTTCACATATTCGCTGGGGTTATCGGCCGGCTCCGGCAATGAATCAATGTCCAGCGGCGGACGCGGTTCGGTCTTGATCAACTGACCGTTATCCCAATAGGCGACGCCGCGCACTTCAGTGAGCCCGGCTGGCCCGCGCTTCTGATAAACCTCGATGATCTCCCGGAGGGTCTCCTCCCCCTCACCCAGCACAGCCAGATCGGCCGTCGAAGGCAGTGTTTCAGGCAGGGCGGTGATGTGCTGTCCCCCAAGGATGACCAGCCCGTCAAAATGCTGTCTCAAGTCGGAGAGAAGCAGCCTTGTCTTTTCCCATATCTCGCTGACACTGGCGGCGATGCCGATAATATCAGGTTGATGCCCCAGGATCTCGTCGGAATCCTTGCAGATGATGACTTCAACTTCAGGCGAATACTCCTGCAGATAGGCCTTGATATATCCGAAACTGAGATTATACGAGTTTCGCAATGCCGGTCGCAGGATGGGTTTGTAGAGTACAATCTTCACGGCACTACTCCTTTGTGCTTCAGGAACGCCCACAGAGTTGCTCAATAAAGGCATCTCGCGCGGTAATCTCTTCTTCTAGCTGGCGAATACGCTCTTGGGTCCGTTCATGCTCGGAGCGCATTACGAAAGGCACTTTGCTGGCAGTGCTAATCGGTTGGCTTGGACTCTCATGGCGGCGCGGTTTATGGGCTCGCACCTCCAGATGCATGAGACTGTTATGCCGGGAATCTTCTCTTCCGGTGAGATTCTCTATCTGGGCAAAGCCAACGGATGCCAGGAGATTGTGGAGGCTCTCCCACCAATATCCCCATTTATGGACATCGAAAGGATTCCTCTGCCAGCCCCAAAAGCCCGCCTGGGCGTGCTTCTGGTCTGCCGCGTAATACTGCTCTATATGGAACTCCATGTTCGGCACAATCAGATAGATTTTTCCGCCCGGCTTGAGAATCCGAAGACATTCCTGGAGTACTTCCCGCGCCTCGGCGAAGGTGAAGTGCTCCAGATTGTGTCTGCTATAGATCTCGGTGACGGTGCCATCAGGGAATGGCAGGCGCCTTGCGTCTGTCACATACTCGATATGAGGGCCGGATCGAATATCCAGATGCAGGAATCCCGGTTCCGGTGATTCACCGGAGCCAATCTCCAGTTTCAGATCCCCCCCCAGCAACAGCCCATGATTTCTGACACTTTCGACAAAATCGCGCCGCGGCATGGTTCTGTTTGCGTAGACGAAATGTCCCCAGCGGAAGTCTGGATTGTCGAAGGCGAGATTCAAACTGCTCCAGTCCATCTCCTCACTTACAATCCCTTCCTGCAGGCATGCATCCCACACCGGAGTGCCGGGAAGCGGTGTGAGCAGGTAGAAACCTTCCACCTTGGCTTTGCCCTTGTTGCGCACTATGAAGTCGTAAGTCAGGCGCAGGTCCTCTTCCGTTTCGCCCGGATTACCCACCATATAGGAGGCGGCAATGCTAATGCCCGAATTATTGCACAGGTCTATACACCGCTGGTGATCTTCTACCGTGGTGGTATCCAGTTTCAG
>JABAOF010002131.1_pt1 | contig 47483 bp, 38 predicted proteins | sample 7062171 | NCBI WGS metagenome assembly JABAOF01 (sample SAMN14538628, study PRJNA623070) | marine sediment metagenome | biome: marine biome [ENVO:00000428]; feature: marine pelagic biome [ENVO:01000023]; material: deep marine sediment [ENVO:00002113] | place: India: Gulf of Khambhat ... | reverse complement strand
GGCCTGGCCTCCTCCCCTTCTTCCCAAAGAAAACTCTTCAAAGATTAACGGGGTCAGACCTTAAAAACTTCAGTTTTTGGAAGACAATCAACCTTCTTATGAATATAAGAGTCAATCATAATACGGCTGACAATAAATCATGATCAACAAAGCCTTTACTTGCCTGTCCTTCTGTTATAAATTACTGAAGTTTCTGAGGCCTGACCCCAATGCTAGTATCTGATTTTGATTATGAGCTTCCGACTGAGCTTATCGCACAAAAACCCCTCCCCAAAAGAGAACGGTCGAGGATGATGGTTCTCCACCGAAAAACAAGAGAAATCATCCATTCCCGGTTCAGTGAATTTCCCTCTTATCTCCAGAAGGATGGTGTTCTCGTGGTGAACACGACAAAAGTCATCCCTGCGCGAGTCTACGGACAGAAAGAAGGGAAAGAAATTGAATTCCTTTTTCTAAAGGAACAAGAGAAAGGCCTGTGGGTGGTCCTCTGTCGACCGGCCAAAAAAGTCCTACCCGGGAATGTTATATTCTTTGCCGAGGGTTTTGAAGGCAAAATTGTAGATGCCGGACCTGAAGGAAGGAGAACGATCCGATTTGCCGCAGGCAACATCCTTTCGAAACTGAAAAAGTTTGGTTTTGCTCCCCTTCCTCCTTACATCAGGCGCCAATCCGAAAACTCTGAATTGAGAGCGATGGATCTGGAACGATACCAGACCGTCTTTGCCCAAAAAGAAGGATCGATCGCTGCTCCGACAGCCGGACTTCACTTCACGCCTGATACACTTAAAGAAATCAAGGCAAAGGGTGTCCAGATCGTCCGCATAACGCTCGATGTCGGATTGGCCACTTTCCAACCAGTCAGAGTAAAAAAAACAGAAGATCACCAGATGCTCGAAGAGGATTACACGATCAGCCCTTCCTCTTCCCGGGTCATAAACGAAGCCAAAAAACTGTCACGTCCCGTGTGTGCGGTGGGGACGACATCGGTGCGGGCTCTGGAGAGTGCATTTCAAGGAGGAAAAACTCATGCCGGGACAGGCACGACTCGACTCTTCATCTATCCCGGATACAAGTTTAAAGCAGTGGACAGGCTTTTAACCAATTTCCACCTTCCCCAGTCAACCCTGTTGATGATGATATCCGCTTTTGCTGGTTTGGATTTTATCAAGAAAGCGTACACAGAAGCTGCCCGCCAAAAATACAGGTTTTACAGCTACGGCGACTGTATGCTTATTGTATAATAAACTAGCTAGATCCAAACGTCATCTTTGGCTGTCAAATCACCTCCCACATCGCCAGTGTTGACCGTACCGGCAGGCTCAACAAGCATAATTTGACATTCCTTTTTGGCGAATGGTTTGTGCTCCACTCCCTTGGGCACAATAAACATTTCTCCTGTTTTCAGGTCAACTTGGCCGTCACGGAAATCAATTCTCATTTCTCCGTTAAGGACGATAAAAGCCTCATCCGTATCCGTGTGTTTATGCCAAATAAAGCTGCCTTGGAATTTACCCAATTTAAAATGGTAGTCGTTCATCTGGGCGATGATTTTCGGCGAGAAATGTTCTGAAAACTTGGCAAATTTGGCTTTAAAGTTTATCGCTGAATACTTCATTTTATTCTCCATATTTTTCCCAGTCGACAGTGGAGATCACTGGCTAATCCAAAGTATGAGTTCAGGGAGGGTGCTCTGCTTTGCCGGTAGTGGTCACTGCTTTTTCTTTCTCAACTTTTCTGTTTCTTCAGAGTTCACTTCAAAATTTTCCGCGTTGATGACGACGCCGTAATCTTCCTTGGCCTTCTTGATACTGATGACTCCATTCTTCACTTCCTGGGCGACTTGTGCAGGATCCCTAAGACAGGGGTCGCCATACCCTCCTCCACCTCCGGCTTGTTGGAAGAGAACTGTCCCGGCAGGCACATCCTCAACTAAATCTTTGCTTGTGGTTTTATAGACTTGGCCATCCGGATACTGAAGTTCTATTGAATTCAATGTCGCTTTTTTTCCTCTAAAAAGCCCGAACGGAGGCTCGACATCCCCATCTCCAAAAGTGACAACTTTGGTGTTTTCTCCTCCTATTTTGAACCTGGTCTCCACACCAAGCCCTCCTCTCCACTGGCCAGCTCCTGCAGAGTCAAACCAATACTCATGGCTTAATAACAAATGCGGAGTCTGCTGCTCGAACATCTCATAGTCCTGGTCTAAGACACCTCCGGACGCATCGATCATCCCGATGTGGTCGTACCCATCCACTCCATGGGTGGCTCCCGAGCCACCCTTCAATCCCATAAAGCCAATATCCACATAGCTGTCCTTTTTCCTGGTGTCATAACCACTCGTCAAATAGCAGAGAAGCTGGTTCCATCCGGCCGTGACTCTTTTGGGGATTGCTTGAGACAAAGCACGAATGATTGCATCGGCATTCGGAGGGCAGAGGTGGTTACCAAAGGTAGTGGCAGCCGGATATTTCGCATTCAAAATCGTGCCTTCAGGGATGACGATCTTCACTGGCCTGACCATCCCATCATTATGAGGCATATCCGGATTGACCATCTGCAGGAAGGTCAAAAGGATGGCACTCGCAGATGACGTATACGTGCCGTTGACAAAGCCGTCAGTCTGAGGGTCAGTCTCCGAATAGTCAAAAGCAATTTCTTCATCGTCAACGGAGATCTTCACCCTTATTTTGTATTTCGAACCGGGCGTTCTTCCGTCATAATAGACTGTGGCTTCTCCTTCGTAGACTCCATTTGGTATTGTTTTTATCTCGGCGCGCATCATCTTTTCTGTCGAATCAAAAAGGTATTCCTTATGAGATTCAAAAACATCGAGCCCATACTTATCGATCAATTTTAAAATCCCCCGCTCCCCGACGACACACGAACCGACCTGCGCTCTCATATCCGCGGCAACGATGTCAAAACGGATATTGGCGAAGATGAGATCCCAGACATCCTTTCTCAATTTGCCACGTTCATAGACCTTGACGGGCGGGATTCTGAGCGTCTCCTGGAACACCTCGGTGGCTTTGGGATTGTATCCTCCAGGAACAGCGCCTCCAACATCGGCTTGATGTCCCTTGGCTGCGGCCCAAGCCACAAGCTTATCCTTGTAAAATATTGGCTTATAGACAGCCACATCGTTGTTCTGATTGCCCATGGAGAAGACATCGTTGTGAAATATGACATCCCCTGGATAGATCTCGTCGCCAAAATACTCGACAATGTATTCGCACACAGGTCCGAGTGAAAAAGAGAGGATGGGAAGGTTCTCCGTCTGCTCGAGCATCTTCCCTTTTCCATCATAAAGTCCGGTCACAAAATCTTTCGCTTCACAGAGGATGGGTGACCGGGTGGTTTTAGTCAGGGTAATACTCATCTCTTCAGTGATGGATTTAAACCGCCTCTGAAACACAGAAACTAATATTTTGTCTATCTTCATCGTTTTATCTCGGACCTATCTTCTTTTTAATGTCTTCTTCTTTTTCTTTTAAAAACATGGTGTAGCTTCCGAATTTATCGCACAACACATTGAACTCAGGAGTGACAAAAGTGGTTGTGTTGACCTGCTCGATTATGGCGGGGCCCTCTATTTTATTTCCAAACCTCAATTTGTGTCCGTCATACACAGGAACTTCACCAAATGTTTTCCTCTGCGGTAAAAAGACTTTCCTCTTCTTCTTTAAGGCCTTTGCTGGGTTTTCCTGGTCATATTCCTCTTTTCTGAACTTGGGCTTGATTGTTTTTCCGATACTCGACAGTCTCAGGTTGATCAACTCGATCGGCGTCTTTTCTGCTTCTAAGGAATATCCATAGAGCCGGTTGTGCTCGGGATGAAACCTATTTGCCATGGACTCGATATCTCCTTTCTCCAGTTCTTCCTTCGTGACTTCCACATTCACTTCGTGATACTGCTTCACGTACCTCATATCCAGAGAATAAACATGCTGAATAGAGTTTTCGGGAATGTTTTCCGACTTCAGCAGTGCTGTGGCTTCTTTTTCCATTTCACGGAATAAAGCCTTGAATTTCTTCGCATCTATTCCATCGAGGAATGTCGAATACGTCCTGACAAAGTTGTGCTTCAGATCAGACATCAACATGCCGGCTGCGCAAAAAATGGACGACTCTTTGGGAATGATCATCACCGGAATCTCAAGCTCCAGAGCAATCATGCAGGCATGGACTGGGCCGGCTCCGCCAGCCACGACAAGCGGAAACTCTCTCGGGTCGTGTCCGCGCTTAACGCTGACTTCTCTCACTCCGGAAGCCATGTTGACATTTATCACGCGATACATTCCTGAGGCGGCCTCAACTACACCGATGCCCAGTGGATCGGCAATCTTTTCTTTTATGGCTTTTTCTGCCCGGTCAAAATTCAAGGGGATCTTTCCTCCGGCAAAGAAATCTTTATCCAGATAACCGAGTAGGAGGTCCGCGTCCGTACAGGTTGGCAGCTCACCACCCAGGTTGTAACAGGCCGGCCCAGGCTTTGACCCGGCACTCTGCGGCCCCATCCGCAAAAGACCGCCCTCATCCACCCAGCCAATACTTCCGCCTCCAGCCCCGATAGTCACGATACCCAACATCGGCAAAGCTAATCTCAACCGGTTTATCTCGCCCTCTGTGGTAACCAGGGGCGTTTTATCCTTGATCAAAGCCGCATCAAAGCTCGTCCCGCCCATATCAATGGTCAGACAATCATCATATCCTTGAATAGACGTGTACTCGATTCCAGCGACTGGTCCGGCCGCAGGCCCTGAAAGAAGGGTGGCTGCCGCCTTCTCCATCGCAATCTGGGGCGAGACAACGCCTCCATTGGATTGCATGATGAGCAAGATGCCTTCAAAACCCGCGTCCATCATCTTCTCGATAAGGCTTGTCAGGTAGCCCTTCAATATTGGCCCAACATAGGAATTCAGGACGGTTGTCGATATCCGGTCATAGAATCGGATGCTCGGCAAGAATTCCGATGAAACCGTCAGGTATGAATCAGGAAACTGCTCCCTTATGATTTTCTCTGATTGTGATTCGTGTTGATCATTCGCAAATGAATTCATAAAACAGATGGCTATCGCGTCAACGCCTTCTTTTTTGAACAATCGGGCCGCATCTAAAACATCTGACTTACTGAGCCCGGTTACAACATCTCCCTTATAATCGATCCGCTCTTCCACAGGAAATCTCAAGTATCTTGGAACCAACGGCTCCACATTCGTGTACCTGTTATTGTACTGTTCTTCCCTTATGCCTCTCCTCATTTCCAGAGCGTCCCGCAAACCTTTGGTGGTTAAAAGCCCAGTTTTAGCTCCTCTCCGAGTCAGGACCGCATTTGTCGTGACAGTGGTGCCATGGACGATAGTCGTCACATCCTTGATGAAATCCCTTAAGGAAGTGTTTTTGGCTTTCGCCATTTCTGAGAGACCATTCATCAATCCTATGGATGGATCCTCGGGGGTCGATAAGACTTTATAAATCTCCGAGCTCCCATCCCCAGAGGTGAGTAAAAAATCCGTGAATGTCCCCCCAACATCAATTCCTATTCTGTATGTCATAGGCTTTTTTGTTCTAGAGTCCTGTGGGTTCTTTGAACTCGCCGAAAACTTCCTTGAAAATCCTGGTTATCTCACCCAGAGTGGCATAGCTTTTCACCGATTTCATCAGATGAGGCATCACATTCTCACTGGTTTGAGCCGCCTTTTTCAATCCAAGCAACGCTTCTTTCACTGTCTTCTCATCTCTTTGAGCTTTTATCTCTTGCAGCTTTTTCTTCTGCACTTCAGCGACTTCAGGATTGAACGGGTGTAGCTCAACATCAGTTGTTTCTTCTTTCATCACATACTTATTAACACCGACTTTCGTGATTTCTCCGGATTGAATCTTTTTCTCGCGGATATACGCTTGCCGACTGACCTCTCCCTGGATATATCCGGATTCAATCCCCTTGATCATTCCACCCCGCTTTTCCACCTTTTCCATGCACTCTTCAATTTTCTTCTCCATCTCGTTGGTTAACCACTCGACATAGTAAGAGCCGCCAAGCGGGTCGACAGTGTCCTTGAGCCCCAACTCGTCTGCCAGAATCTGCATTGTCCTCAAGCTGATAAGCGCCGCTTTCTTTGAGGGAATGGTGTACGCCTCATCATAAGAACAGAGGGCCATGGTCTGAGTTCCGGATAAAGCGGAAATAAGCGCATAATAGGCTCCGCGCACGATGTTGTTTTCAGGCTGTTGAATCGTTAATCCCCCACCTCCTCCGCCAGCAATCATCCTGAGTGTCATGGAACGGGGATTCTTCGCCCCAAAGCGCTCCTTTATAATTTTTGCCCAGAGCCTCCTCCCGGCTCTAAATTTCGCCACTTGCTCCCATAAATTACCGTGGATGTCGAAGTTAAAAGCGATCCTTCCAGCAAAATCATCAATCTGGAGTCCCCGCTTGAGCACCTCCTGAATATACGTAATGGCAATCTCAAAGGCATAAGCCATCTCTTGAACAGGCGTCGCACCTGACTCTCGGATATGATAGCCACAGACACTAAAAGGATTGAACTTGGGAACATTCTGAGAACAGAATTCGGCCACATCTCCAATCAGCCGAATGGAAGGCGCGACAGGGAAGATCCAGGTTCCTCTCCCGATGTATTCTTTGAGAATATCATTCTGTGTGGTGCCTCTCACCTGATCCCAGGATAGGCCCTGTTTCTCTGCGACTGCCAGATACATAGCCAGCATCACCGAAGCCACAGGGTTGATAGTCAGCGAAGTGCTGATTTTATCTATCGGGATATCCGTAAAAGCCTCTTCCAGGTCCTTGAGCGTATCTATGGCCATCCCCACCCGGCCGACTTCTTCCTCAGCAAAGGGATCATCTGAATCAAGGCCCAGCTGCGTCGGCAAATCAAAAGCCACATTGATGGCTGTCTGCCCCTGCTCCAGAAGCCATTTGAACCTCTGATTCGTTTCCTTGGCCGTGCCGAAGCCTGAATACTGACGCATGGTCCAGGGGCGTTGGCGGTACATCAGAGGATGGATTCCCCTTGTAAAGGGGTATTCGCCAGGCGATCCGATCTTTTTCTCAAAGTTCAGTTCTTCGACGTCTTCAGGACTGTAAACAGGCTTGACTTTAATCCCGGATTCAAGAATAACCTCTTTAGGCTCTTCTGGTTTAGGTTTTTTCATTTTTTTTGACCCGCCTTTTTCTTGATACACTCGACAATGTCATCCAGGATGGATCCAACCGGGAAAACCTCTGATACCCCGTAGCTCTTCAGAGTCTTGATGTCTCTCTGGGGAATATTCCCGCCGACCAAGACTAATTTATCCGAAACTTCCATCCCCTTCAGTTTGTCCATCAACTTTTTGCTCAGCGGAAGATGAGCCCCAGAATAGATGGAGAGACCAATCACATCCACATCTTCTTGGACAGCCGTATTCACTATTTCATCGATTGTCCTGTGAAGGCCCGTGTAGATGACCTCCATTCCGGCATCTTTGAGGGCAAGAGCGACCACCTTGGCGCCTGTATCATGCCCGTCGAGCCCTGGTTTCGCTATAAGTATTCTGATTCTTTTTTCGTCTGAAGATCCGTTGTTATTCACACTCAATGCTCCCTTGGCCTGAATTATACAATATGACCGTTCCTGCTTCAATCTTTCCTAATTTAAGTCGTCCCAAGAGTGATATCACCAAGCATTCGTTCAATCTCTTCAACTCTACAAAACAATTTATTCATGGATTTTGAGAAAGCAAGTGATTCGATTCCGTTCTATTATCTGTAAGTGACAATTCAAGTGTTGACAAAAATATCTAAGTGTAGTATTTGTATTATATGTATTCATTGTATTACATATAGGAGGAGTACTATGGCTGTATTGACTGTTCGATTGGATGATAAAACTTACAATCGCCTCGCTAATCTAGCCAGCAAAAACCGAAGAACAAAAAGCTCTTATATTAAAGAAATGCTGGAAATTTATCTTGAAGACATTGAGGATGCCTACTCAGCCCTTGAACGTTTGAACCAAAAAAATGCCAAATACCTGACAACAGAAGAAGTGGAGAAGAAGCTTGGCTTATAAAGCCATCTGGCATGAAGGCTCTCTTGAAGATTTGAAAAAATTCGATAGAACAATAGCTAAAAAAATCGTTGCCAAGGTCAAAAATTACCTCATCTTAGATCCGGCGAAACTTGGAATTCCGTTAAAAGGAAATTTGAAAGGGCTTTACCGCTACCGAATAGGCGAGTATCGAGTTATTTTTGTAATAGATGAAGAAGAAAAGAAAGTTATCATCCTAAAAGTAGATCACCGTAAAAAAATATATAAATAAAAACCTAAACAATAATATCAATCAGGGATGTAGATCGAGAAGCAAACTAATACTTGCCGTCAATAATCTCGGTCAAAATGCCGTGTGTGGCCGCAGGATGAATAAAGGCAAAATTTCTTTTGTACTCGGCAAACCATCTGGGTTTTTGATCGATCAGCTTGACCTTATTTTTCTTGAGCACTTCCAGAGACTCTTCGCAATTATCCACGTTGTAGCTGATGAGCATAACTCCTTCTCCGGCACGCCGTATAAACTTGGCCACCTCGCCGGTCCCATCCAGGTCTTCCATGAGTTCGAGAGCTGTTTTCCCGACCATGAAACCAGTCACCCGAATCTTTTCCGGCTCGTCCACATAGCGGTAAGCCACTTCCCAGCCAAAGGCATCGACATAGTCCTTTTCTGCTTTTTTCACATCATTCACCGCTATGCATATGTGATCCACATAATTGGCTTTTAATTTTTCAGTCATTATCAATCCTCCTCTTAATTCATAGAATCGATCCGAATGATAACAATCCGAATCTTACTTCCTGGATAAGAACGGGATATTTTCAGTTTCGGGTGAGCCGGGAGGGAGTTTGAAAATAATGGCGCCCTCCACTGGACACGCCTCGAAACACTCCCCACACTGCTGGCAGAGGTCGAGAACCACTGCTGCCTTGCCTTTATGAAAACCGATGATGTCAGGCGGACATGCCCTGGCACAGGCCTTGCACCCGTTACAGCGAAAAGCATCAATCCAGGGATACAATCCCGTATGACTTGAACCAGAATGGGGATAGACACTCATTTTTGTGCCCGGTATTCTCGGACGAGCACTCGAGATTTCTGATAATATCATTAATGTCTCCTTTCCATCTTTATTCCGGGATCAGGCTTGGCCAATATCCGAGTTATCAAAATAGATCAAATCCCGATTCAACTTTCCTGATAAAGCCTGACCTTAATCTCCATTTAAAATCTCATTCCCAGGCGGTAGCCATCCTGGATAGCATCAATGCCCCGCCTCACCCATACACAATCACCGATCATAGATATATCACCCTTGAAGGAGCCGTAGCTCAGCTCTGTGTTGGGAACAAGTCTGGCCAGGATAACTGTATCCGCAGGCACAACCTGGTCTTTAAACGGCTGTTTCTCTTTAGTTTTCCTGTCCACGATCGTCCAGTCAGCTTTCACTCCTTTATCAGTAATTTCCTTGACCTGTCCGTTGGTGAGCTGCTGAACCTTTGCTTGCCTGAGCCTGAGCCTGTAGCGCCAGATGTAAGAAGGATTCACATCCCAACCAAAACGAGGGGCAGGGTCGATCATCGCCAGGCTCGAATCCTTGACCCCTTCTTTCTCCAGCTTATCAATCACAAAAAGTGTGAGCGATATCGCTGCACCTGATCCCCCGAGGATAACCACATTCTTGCCCAGTTTCGCTTTTCCTGTAAACACATCAAACATGCTCACGACGTGGGATTTATCTGCCCCAGGAATATCTGGGATTTCGGGCACAGCGCCAGTCGAGACAACAAGTGAATCCGGTTTTTCTTTTTCCAGAAGTTCCTTGGTCACCGGCATGTTGAGAACGAACTTGGCACCGAACTTGTCACACTGGGCCTTCATATGGTTTACCCATCTCATAAACTCCTGGTCATCCCAGTATTTATTGGATTTTTCGCCCCAGGGATTCCGTGACGCATAGTACCACTGTCCACCGACATGATCTGTTTTTTCATAGACAGTGACATCATGGCCCTTTTCAGCGGCGATACGCGCGGCCTGAAGGCCGGCAATACCTGCACCGGCGATTAGTATCTTTCTCTTTTCTTCTGCTTTTGGAAAACTGTGGTAGCCCCATTCACGCTCTCCCTCATGGCCGCAGGAGGGACGAACCGTGCATGTGACTGGAGCGTCACGGAAAAGCCGGGCCAGGCAGACCTGACACGCAATGCAGGGAGTGATATCCTCCTGACGGCCCCACATTATCTTGATGGGCAAGGCTGGGTCAGCGATCATGGGTCGACACATCTCCCAAATATCCAGCTTGCCTTCAGCGATCGCCTTCTCTGGAATCTCAGGAACGAAAAGCCGATAGGCCATGCTTACTGGCACTTTAACCGTTTTCTTTGTCTGTTCAGCCACATAGAGCCATTTTCCCATCGGGATATCCCTGGAGATGACCGAGCCTAAGGATTCCTGCCAGCCGACTGTCACACTGATGTAGTCACACCCGGCCGCTTCGGCTATCTTAATCGACTCCAAGCTTTCTTTTTCAGTATTTCCCTCCACCTCATCCAACATCTCCCAACCGCAGAGGCGGATGCCGACTGCGATATCAGGGCCCACTTCTTCACGAATCCCCTCGATAATCTTCCGCATGAATGTGCACCGCCCCTTGATGTCACCGCCGTATTCGTCACTCCTCCAATTGGTATACTTAGACACAAAGTTAGATATGAGGTAACCCACTATACCGGAGATTTCGATTATGTCGTAACCGGCTTCAACAGCCCTGCGGGCACCATCCACGTGCTCCTGAATGCACTCTTCAACCTCGGGAATACTCATCTTCCTCTGCGGGCGGAACCGGCGCAGCCTCTGTCGAATCGCTGAAGGGCCCACTGTGTAGGGAAGGTTTATCCCGCCAACCCGGCCGCAGTGCATCAATTGAAGACAGGCCACTGCATCGCCTTTATGAATAATATCCGCCATCTTCTTCAAGCCAGGGATGAACTTATCATCCCAGATCCCCATCATGCCCACATAGCCCTGTCCTTCTCCTCTCGGGTCAGTGTAGGCCCCTTGAGTCGTCACAATCCCTGAACCGCCTCGAGCATGGGCTTCTATGTAAGCCAATTCTTTCTCCGAGACAAATCCGTCGCTGTAATTGTAGTTTGTCTCAGTGGAGGCGTACTTGATCCGGTTTTTTGCCCACACCTTGCCGATCTGAACCGGGCTAAAAATGTGCGGGTATTTCTTTTCACCTGGCAACATGCTTATTCTCCTTCCAAATAGCTTGGCAAAATTATCAGGAAGCCCTCCCTTCAGTTTTCAATCTCTGAACAATCTGACCTTCCATAATATGTAAGAAAGATTATATAAAAAAAAACCAATTTGCAAGAACAGAGAAAGTAGGGCCGCAATCTCCATTTGACGTTTATCTTTTTAGAAAAAATTACTGTTGATTTTTCTCCTGCTAATCAGTGAATTTTCCGTTTATTTATTAACCTGAATTATTCATAAAATGTGCCCACACACCATATAAAAAAAATCTCTCAAGGATAACTGATCATCATATGTCGGCATCTTTTCCCCTTCGGGCGAGCCGATCTTATCGCATCTACTTCGTTACAGCGCAAGAGCGGTGGACGTCCACAGCATCTCGCGCTGTGCCTCGTATCTACGGCAACCTCGACTCGTGAATAATCCAGGGTAATTAAACGGCAAATGAATTCGAAAAACATTGTCTAACTCTTATCGATTATACTGAACGCTTGTCGATTTATTATTGATTTAATATGCCCGGCGATAAATAATTTTAAGTTGGAGTCAAACTTATAGGATCTAGAGTGACTATAGATCATGAGACCTTGAAAAACTTAAATTCTAAATGGCCCAGACTCTGCGTTGATTTCGCATACATTATCGAAGAAAACTTACTCATTATTGGTTTGCTTTGCGACAACTGCTTCCAGGTGGAAAAACCGCAAATTTTATAAAAGATAAAGGAGAAGAGTCATGATTTCAAAAAAAGCGCTTTTGATCTTGATCATCATAATCTTATTTTTCGTTTTTTCTCTAACTCTGCTCGCGGAAAAAACAGATAAAAAGGCTCAATCCAGAAAGGCGTATGACCTCACCCATGTCAACAGGCTGGTTAAATCCGACGCACAAACCGAACTTATTGAATACAAAGGGAAAAAAGCCCTTCGAATAACGCCAGAAAAAGGAGAGAGGATCGCCTATCTCAAGGATTTAGAGTTTGTAAACGGGATTATCGAGCTCGATATCGCTGCCATTCCCTACTATACAGGGATTGTTTTCAGGGTTCGCTCTCCACATATTTATGAAGGCGTCTATTTTCGGCCCCAAAACTCCCGCCACTCGGATCCAATCAGGCGGGGGCATACAGTCCAGTATATCGCCAATCCCCGGTATACCTGGTATTATTTGCGGGAAAAATACCCGGAAAAATATGAAGCGGCTGTGGATATTCCCCCCGATGAATGGTTTCATGTGAAAGTGGTCGTTTCCGGGAAAGAGGCAAAGGTTTTTGTCAATCAGGCCAAATCGCCCTGTTTGGTAATCAAGGACCTCAAACATGGGCTGAGCAAGGGCTCTGTTGGAGTCTGGTGCGGGAACACATCCGGTGGAACTTTCGCCAATCTTACGATCGAACCTAGTCCGCCTTTTCAGCTCGATAGAATCGAAGCTGCCGAAAAAAAAGCAATATCTGGCGTTTCTTATACAGCCGAACAAGATTTTTTCCTGGATATTTTTAAAAAACGCCGTTCAGTTCGAAAATTCAAATCCACACCCATTCCAGACGAGCACATCATGAAAATCCTGGATGCCGCCCGTTCGGCTCCGACTTCCGGAAATCAACAGCCCTGGAAGTTTCTGGTCATCCAGGACAGGGAAAAACTCGACCAGCTCAAAGCGAAATGTGTCTCAGCTGGACTGGAACGAGCGAAAAAACGTGGCTCCGTCGATCCGGCAGAATTGGAATCTCTTAAAGAACGATACACTGAAAATCTATCCGGATATCTTTCTGCTCCCGTGTTTATCCTGGTGTTGACGGATAAGAATTCCCGTTATCCGAGCTACAACAAATGGGACGGACCTCTGGCCGCTGGATATCTTATCCTTGCCGCGCGCGCTCTGGGGTACGGCACTGTCTATACGACCGACTCGTTCCCGGCAGAAATTACAAAAAAAGTGTTTGCCGTGCCTGATAATTTTGAACAAATTTGTTGTATTCCCGTTGGCGTGCCGGAAAGCTGGCCGAATTCCCCACCCAAAAAACCACTTCAGGAATTGGCAGTGTTCGAAAAGTTGATCCAAGGCGTCAATTACGAAGTGCCAATCCGGCGTACCGCTATCGAACTGGACCAAAAAATCCTGGGCGATTATGTCGGCAAATATGAACTTGAGCCCAATACCTCAATTTCCGTGACGCAAACCGATGGCCATCTTTTTATCCAGGTCACTGGGCAGCCCAAAGTCGAAATCTTTGCTGAGGCAAAAGATAAATTTTTTCTTAAAGTCGTTGATGCGCAGATCACGTTTGTTCGGGACACCGAAGGAAGAGTCTCAAAACTTCTCCTCCATCAGGGCGGACGGATCATTCCTGCCGAGAAGATCCAAGATTGATCAAAGCTCTCGAGCTTAAAATTAATCGCTTTCCGAGAATCACAATTAGCACTGGTCAAGTACCGAACGCAGCATCTTGTGATTTTTCATACTATTGAGAGATTCCTACACATCAACGAGAGCCGGTTTGAGATTCGGTTAACTTATAACTTTTACTGCCAGTAGCGTATCAAGTTTAGTCTGAACCGTTTATCGATTGTATAATCCTCTTACCGATTTTTCGTTTATTTGTCAATTCAACGCCAATACACTAAAGTGTGACTCGCTTAGTTCAATCCTATGATCTTTATTTATTTGGATATAGATAATGCGAGCATCAAGTTTGTCCTCAGTCATTCTTCTACCCTTTTTGCCTGACTGATCATCGACACTTTTGAAGAGCTGGAATTGTTCATTGCCCTCTCAGGGAAAAAGCTGGATCTTGCTGAGACAGACATACTTGATTGATATCATAGGAGGAGGCGAACATGAAAATCATAATAAGAAGCATCTATCTTTTTGTTTTGGGTATTTTTTTATCCTGTTCAGGGACAGATACAGTGATAGATATTATAAAAAAACATGTGAAGGTGATAGGAGGGCGGTCAAATATCGATAAAATCGAGACGATGGTTGTCAAATCAACCTATTTTTATCCAGATACGGGTGATGAATTTGAAGCTCTGTTTTATTGGAAACGTCCGAATAAGACACGTGCTGAATTCAATCGAGAGCCGAAACAAATTATGGCCTATAATGGAGAGAAAGCTTGGACAGCTTCGATTGATTCAACCACGGACACCCTAATAAATTCTACTGAATTACCTGATTCAAGCCCATTAGCCATTAATTTTAAACGCAATCCTGGTTTTGAAGGTATCATTGGAGGGCCTCCTTTGAATTATAACAGCATGGGAATCACAGCTGTTCTTGCTGGGATCGATACTATCGATGGAGTGAAAGCATATAATCTGCGTCTGACTTGGCCTGATGGATTTGAAAAAAAATATTATTTCAATGTAGAGAATGGTTTTTTTATATTCGAAGAAGTTAAGGATCAACGAGGATTGATCCACACCTCTAGTTTTTCCGGTTATAAAGAAATTGGAAGTCTATTTTTGTCATGTTTTAGATTGAATAAAGGCCCATTGATCAATGATAAGCGAATTGTTGTGCATCAAAAGATTGTTGAATTGAAAACAAATGAGCAATTATCAGATTCATTGTTTATCAGACCGGAAAAAGAATAACTTTTATGCTGTGTTTCTAAAGGAGGTTTGGTAGGTTCTATCGCATGAGTTATGGATTGTGCATGGGTAGGGCTCTGGTTCAAAATCTTCCGGAGACCAATGTTTTTATAAACCGGAATAGTTGAATATAACTCTACATATCTTTCGAGGAAAGATATCGCTTAAATAGATAATTCAATATAAATCATTGGCTGTTTTCTCTATTCTACATCAATAAATAATTAAACATCTTTTCCAAATATTCGATAGTTTGTAAGTTGCTGATAAGATTAACGATCTTCGTCTGCTGGCTGCATTTTTAGCCAAAGAGAGAACAATCCTCTCATGAGTCGATTATATTTTTTTTTGTCTTTTAGAAATGCTATAATCTTGAGCATAATAAAATGATTTTAAATCAAAAAACTAATTTCCTCTCTATTCAATCGATGTAAAGGAACAAGAATAGTGAAACCACAAGTTGTGCTCAGCGTGGAGCAGGCGCTGACTATGACATATGCCACCCTTCGGTTCGTCCACTTGGGGTGGCGCGTCATTAAGATTGAACCCACACCCGTAGAGGGACGAAAATCCAAGGGCGATCCTAACCGCTACATCGGCCGGCCGGTCGCCGGTGAAGACCGGCACAGCTATTTCGTGGCTCCCAATGTGGGCAAAGAGGCCATCGCTCTCGACCTGAAGCAGAAGGAAGGACAGGCCCTTTTGAAACGACTCATCCGAGAGCTCCAGGCAGATGTGTTCTGCACCAACACCATGCCCGCCCGCCACAAGCGGCTGGGCATTGATTATGAAACTCTACACACGGAGAAGGAAGACCTTATCTGGTGCTGTATTTCTGCCATGGGATTGGCCCATCCCGAAGTCCCGGGATATGATCCGGTCATGCAGGCGCTGTGCGGGTACATGGACCTGACAGGCCACGCCGATGGCCCCCCGCTGCAATGCGGACCGCCTCTAGTGGACCTTAAGGCAGGAGACGAGGCTTTTATCCAGGTCATCCTGGCACTAATGGAGCGCACCGAAACCGGCAGGGGGAAACAGATTGACATATCCATGGCCCAAGCCGCCGTTTCCTGGTTACACACCTTCCTCCCCATGCTGGATATGGGCAGTCCTCCCTCCGAGCTTAAACGGTCGGGCAATGAACACCGCCAGTTCATTCCGGTCAACGCCTACAAAACCAAAGATGGTTTCATTTATATGGCCATCGGCAGCGATGCCCAGTGGAGCCGAATCGCCAAGACGCCTATGTTCAATTCATTAGATCAGGAGCGTTTTACTACCAACGAGGGAAGACGGAAAGACAAAGACGAGCTCCACCAGGCGATAGAAGCCATCACTCAAATGCATCCATCCGCCGAGGTTTCAGAAGTGCTGGCCGAAGCCGCTATACCCCACTCGCCCATCACTCCGATTGAAGAAGTGCCCAACTTGCCCTTTGTTGCTGCGGATGCTCTTAAAACCACTGCACCTGATGGCCACGCTGTCCGTCTTCCGCCTCCCTCCGCGCAGACAGACTATCTCGAACAGATCAACAGAAGACTTCCTTTCGCTCCAGCTTACGGCGAACATACAGATACTATTCTTGCTGAAGTGGGTCTATCCTCTTCTGAAATTGCCTCACTCAGAGAACAGAAAGTAGTGGCATGAACCGCTTTAAATACTACAAGCCGCAATCTCTTGAAGAAGCCTGGGAGCTAAAAAAAAAGACACCTACTTCTCTGTTCATAGCGGGTGGGACAGACGTACTGGTGGGGATCAAGAACAAAGAGATCCATCCTCAGGCGTTGATCTCTCTTCGAGCCATCCCTGGACTCGGGAGCATTGACACCGGTAAAGTCACACGAATAGGTGCTCTGGCGACGATTAGCGATATCCTCCATAATCCTGGACTCAAGAGAGACTTCCCAGTAGTTGTGGAGGCGGCCAAAAGCCTGGGAAGCGTACAGATCCGCAATGTGGCCACCATCGGGGGAAACCTCTGCAACTGCTCTCCGTGTGCGGATATGGCTTTGCCGCTTCTGGTGATGGAGGCAACTGTCAAGCTTCAAACAGCTAAAGGAAAACGTGAAATCCCGGTCGACGAATTCTTTAAGGGGCCGGGTGAGTCCTGCCTTGCCTCCGATGAAATATTGACAGATATCCTATTGGACCCTCTCCCGAAAAACACAAAAACTGCATTTCTGAAGAAGGGTCGGGTCAAATTGGATCTGGCTGTAGCTAGTGTGGCTGTGTGGCTGGAAATGGAAGGCAATAAGTGTCATAAAGCCCGTATCGCAGCCGGGTCGGTGGCCCCGGTCCCCCTCCGCCTCTCGAAAGTGGAGACAATGCTCGAGGGCGCCACACTCACAAAGACGCATGTGGATGAGGCTCAGCGACTGGCTGAAGACAATGTCGTGCCTATCACAGATGTTCGCTCCACCGAGGCATACCGCCGTCAAATTACTGGAGTGTTAGTGAAACGGGCTCTCGAGAGGGCTTTGGAATGGAGCTAGGGATGGAGATGGAAATCGCTTTTACTCTCAATGGCTCAGGAGTAACAGTAACAGTCCATGGCCACCACAGGCTCATCGATGTCCTGCGCGGGCAACTGGGACAAACAGGAACCAAGGAGGGCTGCGGAGAAGGAGAATGCGGTGCCTGTACGGTCATTATCGACGGACGGGCCGTGAATTCCTGCCTCTATCCGGCTCTTGAGGTTGAAGGCAAGAGTGTGATAACCATCGAGGGTCTCCGCGGGCCAAAAAACGAGCTATCTGTTCTCCAGCAAGCTTTTGTCGAGCACGGTGCGATCCAATGTGGCTTCTGTACACCAGGGATGATCATGTCCACTAAAGCTTTACTCGATTCCAATCCAGACCCGTCAGAAGAAGACATTCGGGATGCACTGCTGGGGAATCTGTGCCGCTGCACCGGTTATGTTCAAATTCTCGAAGCGGTGAAACAAGCAGCGGAACGACTCAAAGGAAAACAATGACAGATTTTCACTATATCGGAAAAAAGACGTCCCTACCGGATGGTTCTGACAAAGCGGCAGGGAAAGCCCATTACATTCACGACCTTCAGCGCCCGGGCATGCTGTACGGTAAAATCAAATTCAGCGACCACGCGCACGCCCGGATCAAGCGTATCGACACCTCCAAGGCCGAGCGTCTAACGGGAGTCCGAGCCGTGATTACCGCCAACAACACACCGGAGATTCGGATCGGATTCCTGCGGGATAACTTTGCTCTGAAAAAAGACAAAGTTCGTCAGTACCGGGACGAGGTGGCTGCAGTGGCGGCCATCGATCCTGAGATAGCAGAGGAGGCTGTTGAGTTGATCCGGGTGGAGTACGAACCTCTCCCTGGTGTTTTCTGTCCACACGAGGCGATGAAGAAAGGTTCCCCTCTTATTCATGAAACCGATGCCCAGGGCCGCCCCCAGACTGACAATATTGTTCCTCTGAAGTTTCATCATGAGTCCGGAGACCTGGAAGCAGGAAAGAATAAAGCGAAGTCTATAGTCAAGGGAGAGTATTCGACTCCGATGGTCCAGCAATGCTGTATGGGAACGGCCGGATGCATCGCTGAATTCGATATGAACAACAACCTCACCATATGGGCTAAAACCCAGATCCCTTTTCTGGCCCAGCGTGATTTCAACCGGGCACTATCCGATATGGGCTTGTCAGGCAAAAACACCCGCGTCATCGTTCCCACACTCGGTGGGGGCTTTGGCACCGGCCTCGACACCCATGCCTACGAATACATCGCCATCCTCCTGGCCTTCAAAACGGGTTTCCCGGTGAAAATCGTCTATTCCCGGGCTGAGGAGTTCGCCAACCTCTCACCCCGACAGTCATCGACTACTAAAATCATCCAGGGCTGTGACCAGAACGGCAAGCTCACTTTCCGCGAAGTCGAGGTGCTTCAAGATAACGGGGCCTACACTTCCTGGGGAGCGACATATCCATCTGTGATGATGATGCCAGCCACATCTCTTTACCGCGTCTCCAATGTCTATTTCAACGCGCGCTTGGTCTACACCAACAACACCTATTGTCAGGCGATGCGCGGCTACGGCAATCCTGAGCACACCTGGGCTCTGGAAAGCAACATGGATGAGCTGGCCCAAGAGGCCGGGATAGATCCGTTCGAATTCCGGATAATAAACCGCAATCAACCAAACGAGACAACGCCCATGGGACTGAAGGTCAGCACCTGCGGTCTGAAAGAATGCCTGGAAACCGTTGCCAGTAAGCTCGACTGGAAGAAAAAACCCAAAAAAGGCAAACGGACTGGAAAGGGCATGGCTTCTCTGATCCATGTGGGCGGGGGCGGACGCATCTATCGATCGGATGCCAGCGGCCTGATCCTGAAACTGGATGATTTCGGAAACGTGAATGTTTATCATGGAGGCGTGGAGATGGGGCAGGGACTGCATTCTGTCTTGACTCTGGCGATCGCCGAAGCTCTGGGTGTCCGGCCTGAGAAAGTGCTCATCAATCCTACGGATACAGGCACATGCCCTTGGGATGTGGGAACCCATGCCAGCCGCGGCGCGTTCATGGCCTGCAACACAGCTATACTGGCAGCCAATAAGCTGCGCAGTCAGATTTTCGAATTGGCTGAAGAACTGTTCCCCATAGAGGTCGAAAAAAACCTGAAAAAGTTCATGAAGAAAAATCCTAGCTACAAACCGCCGGACTTCGACGTATCAAAGGCAGCCAAGCGCGAACGTTTCGAGCTGCGGGATGGGTTTGTCTTTATCCAGGACGGGCCTCAAGAGCCCTGGCTGCGCATCGAACTGGGAAGGCTGCTGCGGACCATCCATTTTCGCTCCCAGGGCCAGATGCTGACCACAGAAGTCTTCTACGATCCTCCCAACGAACTACCTGACTTTGAGAAAGGATTTGGAAACATTTCTGCCACCTATGCCTATGGAGCCCAGGGTGCAGAAGTGGAAGTCGACACCGAGACCGGAGAGGTCAAAATCCTCCGAATGGTCGCTGCCCATGATGTGGGCAAAGTCCTTAATCCCCAGGGACTCAAGGGCCAGATATGCGGAGCGCTGGCCCAAGGCGTGGGTTATGCTCTCTACGAAAACCTGCAATCTCAGCAGGGGAAGATCTTGAACCCGAATTTCCGGGATTACAAGATTCCAACAGTCCAGGAGATGAACTTCCCTATCGATCTCGAGTTTATCGAGACCGACGATAGCTACGGTCCCTTTGGAGCCAAGGGTGTCGCCGAGCCTGGGCTGGTTCCCACCGCTCCAGCCATTGCCAACGCCATCTATGATGCAGTCGGCGTCCGAATCCGTGACCTCCCCATCACCCCGGAAAAAATACTGGCTGCGCTGAAACAGCGTAGAAGATAAGATTTAGTGGAATCCAAACCCCCTAAAGACCAGGCTTCCCTGGCTTGGAAAAATCCTGCCTTTCTCACTTTTTTTATTTAGTGTATCTTAATAAGAGAGAACTTAACTGGCAGTCTAAAAATCGTATGTTCGATCCCCATCAGTTTTGGCCATACTTCAAATCACTCATAATTTTCTCCAATATCCACCACTGACATCCTGAAATAAGAATAAAACACCCAAAACGACAAGAGTTCACGAGTAGAATAGTGGAATATATCGACCGAAATCTCCAAACCAATAGGTTCAGGATAGATTGGGTCCTCGATAAGACAGAAAACAGCATATTCATTTCTGCTCCTTAGTTAGAAAATCAACATTATGAATTTGCTTTGCATGAAATAGGCCAACGCTATATCCAGTGGTATTTCATACTTAACAGACATAGCGTGACCGTTTTTGAACAGTTTACACGCGGATTCGGACAGTACCCATCGCAGGTGTGAGAACCTGATAACGCAGATATTTTAAACTTTGCGTGAATTTATTCCAAATTTTGGAACAAAATGTTTGACATTTATTAAATTATGTTCCATAATTTGGAAGAAATAACAAAAAGTGAGGTATCATGAAACTTTTATCACGTTCTGAAGAAGTTGTCTTGTTAACTGTTTGGAAGCTTCAAGAAGAAGCTTACTGCGTTCCCATCAGGGAACATTTGATGAATGTGACTAAGAAAAACTGGTCATTCGGATCTACATATGCTCCGCTTGAGCGCCTCGAAAAAAGAGGATTTCTCGAATCCTACACAACAGATCCCATTAAAGAGAGAGGGGGAAGGAGCAAGAGGATTTACAAGGTGACCAAGAAGGGCAAGAAAGCTCTGATGGAAATTCGCAGCATCCAGGATATGCTTTGGGAGGCTGTCCCAGATTTGAAGATTTAGCGCTCTAGCGGTCTTGAGACCATGAAAAAAAACCAACAACCGCCCCGCCTGGCTCAATGGGTGCTGAAAATTTTCCACACCGATAGGAAAGAATTCACCCATCTCGGAGATTTTATCCAGGTTTACAATGAAATATACAAGAAGAATGGAAAGTCTAGGGCCTGGGTTTGGTACTGGATACAGACTTTTAAAACGCTCCCTTGGATCCTTTCCAGTAAAATTTATTGGAGTTTTGCCATGTTTCAAAATTATATCACCACTGCCCTCAGGAATATATTTAAAAACAAGGGATTTTCCCTTATCAATGTCACGGGATTGGCCATCGGGATGGCTGCTTGTTTGTTGATCTTCCTGTTTGTCCAGGATGAACTCAGCTACGACGCTTATCACGAGAAGGCTGACCAGATCTACCGTATTGCTGTGGATTATAAATTGCGCTCTCAGGAGTTTGAAGTTGCTACTGTCGGACCTGTTGTTGCCGAAACGATGATCTCAATATATCCCGAAGTTGAAGATGCTGTCCGGTTTCGTGATCTCGGAGACCAAATCATTCAGAATGGAGATATAAGTTTCCGGGAGTCTGCAGTAGTCTTCACCGACCCTTCATTTTTTAATATATTCTCTATTCCTTTGATCGCCGGTGACCAGAAAACAGCTCTCGCAGAACCCCATTCTCTGGTTTTGAGCCAGAAGATGGCTGAAAAGTACTTCAGAAACGATAATCCTCTCGGAAAAACTCTTAAGGTAGGAAACCGGGATGATTATAAAGTCACGGGTGTTATCGAAAAAATTCCGGATAACACTCATTTCCATTATGATTTTCTATTATCCATGGCCTCATTGGACGAGAGCAGAGTGCCCTCCTGGCTCACCTTGAATTTTCAGACATATCTCCTTTTAAAATCGGGATCAGATCCAAAAGTCTTAGAAAGCAAGTTTTCCGAGTTAGTCACAAAATACGTGGGGAGAGAAATTGAAAAGATTACTGGGATCTCTGCAAAACTCGCTTTTGGCAGCGGCCAGTTCAGGTTCCAGTTCTATCTCCAACCCTTAAAAAACATCCACCTACACTCTGACTTGCTTGCAGAACTGGAAGCCAACAGCGATATCAAGTATGTCTACATCTTTTCTGCGATTGCTCTCTTTATCTTGATCATCGCATCCATTAATTTCATGAACTTATCCACGGCACAGTCAGCTGGTCGGGCCAAAGAGATCGGTGTGCGTAAGATCCTCGGCTCCCAGCGCATCCAGTTGATCAGGCAGTTTTTGGCAGAGGCTGTTTTTTTCAGCTTCTTTTCTATGATCCTGGCTCTCTTCCTTGTGAGCTTATTTCTGTCTACCTTTAACCATCTTTCCGGAAAAAGCCTCTCTGCCTCCAGTCTTGGCAGTTTGTTCTTCATAGGCATAATCCTTTTAATCGCGATTCTGACAGGGATTTTTTCCGGTGTTTACCCAGCCTTCTTTCTTTCCGCCTTCCAACCTGTGAAAGTCCTCAAAGGCGAACTGCACCGGGGCGTCCGTTCCGGTCCTCTGCGCAACAGCCTGGTGGTCTTTCAGTTTATGGCCACCATCATCTTGATCATTGGAACACTCAGTGTCTATCGGCAACTTCAGTTCATCCAGAACCGAAAACTGGGGTTTGAAAAGGAGCATGTTCTTATCCTAGATAACGCTAGCCTTTTGGGAGATCAGTCTCAAACCTTCAAAGAGGAGATGCTGACCCATCCTGAATATGTTTCGGCTACTGTTACTGGTTATCTTCCCATCCCATCTTTCAGAAACGGGACGACTGTCTTCCCGGAAGGTGATATAAGAAGCTCATCAAGTGTGCAGTTTTGGACAGTGGATTATGATTACATCAAAACTTTGGGTATGACTATCGCACGGGGAAGGGATTTTTCAAGGGAGTATTCCACGGACACATCATCGGTTATTATTAACCAGAGGGCGGTCAGAGAATTCGGATGGGAAGATTCAATCGGGAAAAAAATATCCCTACCCACATCAGCCAAAGGTGATTTTATAACCTTCCATGTGATTGGTGTTGTGGAGGATTTTCATTATGAATCTCTAAGGGACAACATCGCGCCACTCATTTTGCGTCTTGGGGAGAATCGCGGACATATATCTTTCAGGTTCAGAACAGAAAATTTGAATAAAACCATAGGCTTGCTGAAGAGAAAATGGAACGAATTTTTACCCAAACAACCTTTCGATTACTACTTCATGGATGACAGGTTCGACACCATGTACAGGTCGGAACGTAGGATTGGGGAAGTTTTAGGCGTATTTTCCGTCCTGGCTGTTATAATTGGCTGTTTGGGTCTGTTCGGATTAGCCTCCTTCACCTCTGAACGCCGGACAAAGGAAATCGGCATCCGTAAGGTTTTGGGGGCCTCGATTCCAAGCATCATGAAGCTTCTTCTCAGAGAGTTTTTTATTCTGGTCGTCATAGCCAACATCATCGCTTGGCCCATTGCATATTTTGTGATAAACAGATGGCTTCGAGGATTTGCTTACAGGACTCCTCTTTCCATCTGGATTTTTCTCGCTTCGGGCTGCTCAGCCATCCTTATCGCATTAATCACCGTTAGTTATCAAGCTGTTAAAAGCGCTGTGACCAATCCAGTCAACTCGTTGAGATATGAATAGACACGCTGAATTGAGTGGAAGCCATGTCATCTCCTAGATCAGAATATCTTTAATCTCCAAACCAATAGGTTCAGGATAGACTGGGTCCTCGGTAAGACAGAAAACAGCTGCAGATGTCCTTAAAAATATTTCCCTCTCTCCTCTGACCTGATCCTCTCAGCCCATCCGCATAGGGTATTTAATGATTGGTAGCAGTATGCAAGAAAGGTTTCGGCGATATTGTGAGAGAGTATCTGAGAAATTCTAAATATTCACCCTTTTTTCTCTTGTTAATCCAAGAAGATTAATCGAAGGAATATTCAAAGCTCTACATATATCTGGTATCTTAGGCTTTGCCGCGCATCTCTCACAATGACACTTCTAACTTCAGCATTATCGATAAAAGTGTTACTGAACTGCTTCGCATGTACAACAGGCCTCTTTTTTCAATAATTATTTTACTTCCACTTTGAGCACGACCGCCGCGGCTGTATCTCCAGCGGCACAGCCATCGAATAGACCATATCCGCCGCCTTTCAGCACCAGCTCTTCAATCAATTCAATGATCAAGCGAACACCGGTCGGGCCCTGAGGATGACCCCATATCAGGGAACTACCATAGTTATTCATATCTTCCCACTTGATTCCCATTTCTCTGCAGAAATAGACATCATTGACCGCGAACGGATTGTGAGTCTTTATCGCCTGAACATCCTTGATCCCAATTCCCGCCACTGTCAGTGCTTTTTTGGCGGCGGGGACAACAGCCATGGCCATAAAACCTCTCTTTGTTCTTGCCTCAGCGTAGGATAGAATCTGTATCTCCACATTTGGGTCACGGCTCAGCTCGCGCGCTTTTTCCCTGGTGGTTACGATCAGGCTTGCGTTTCCATCCGCAGGATAAGTCTGGGTTCCGAAAGTAACCGACCCGTTGGGAAATAGAGGCCTGAGCCTGGCCAGGGCGTCAGCTGTTGTCGGAAAAACTCCTTCATCACCAGTCACTGTCGCTATCACTTTGCGGCCGGCTGGATCTTTGACATCAAGGGGAAGAACCATAAAGCGGTTCAAGAAGGCACAATTATCTTTAAGGGCGTCCTGGTATTGATTGTATCGAATAAGAGTGACTTCGTCTTGTTCTTCCTTTGATATACCCGCCTCCTTGGCGACGTTTTCGGCGGTCTCAATCATTGCATTCTTGGCATAGGGATCATAACCGAAATTGTCCCAGACCCAATCCTCTTTATCTCCTGTCCCTCCGGTGCCCAGAGGATTAGGGTAATAGATATGCGGTCCGTTGCTTGTCCGGTCACAGGTCACGACGAGAATCGTCTCATTCACGTCAAGCTCAATCGCCTCAGACGCAGCAGCCACACATTTCGCCGACGTCGCACACGCTTGACTGATTGTTGGTCCGGTCACTCCAGGGGTTCCGATCATACCCGCTATCCAAGGGGCCCCGTAGAAACTGCTTTTCTGGGGAATCGTGATCCCCAGGATTACGCCATCGAATACTTCTGGCGGGATTCCTCGTGCTGGCAATGCTCCCTTACAAATCTCAGCCGCAAATTCCATTGAATGGAGATGAGCAAAATTACCCTGCCAGCGGCTAAACGCTGTGCTCCAGTAGGCATCGTAAGGAATGAATGCTTTTTTTAAAGTCATTTTTTACCTCTTGCTTTCAGTTTTTGGGTTTGAATCTTTTTTTGATTATGCATGGGCAAACCCCGCATTCTTCTTCGGGCCATGTCTCATGAAATTCTCCATACCGATTCTCATATCTTTAGTCCTCACGCATTCTCCGAGCATCTTGGCTTCATGTTTAAGTGCCTTCTCAAGAGTCATTCGAGCCCCTTCCAGTATGACCTTCTGGAGGATCTCATCGGTTTTCCGAGAGAGATGTCCGATGTCCACTTCAGGAAGAGATTCGGGAATCTCCAGCGGCTCTTTGTGTATGGGTGGCACCTTGACTTTTCCTGAGATCACTTTCTTGGCAAAGGCGATGCCTGCCTCCTTGATATCTCCCTCGACTTCTTCCTGGATTAATCCCATTTTCAGTGCCTCTGATGAAGAGATAGGATTTCCAGTCCGAAGGATAGGCCAGGCATTCACGATCCCTATAATTCGCGGGAGCCTTTGGCTTCCTCCAAATCCTGGAATAATCCCGAGTTTGGGTTCGGGCTGACCAGCGAGAACCGGCAATCCTTTCTGTGCAATCCTTGCCGTGCAGGCCATAGCCAGTTCATTCCCCCCTCCGAAGGCAAGACCATTCATGGCACAGATAACAGGTTTCCCGAGGTTCTCGATCAGATTCAATGTTTTCTGTCCCTTTAAGGCCAAAGCCTCTGCCTCTTCGGGAGTTCTCAGCCGAGCCAGCATATTGATATCCGCTCCCGAAACAAAAGCTTTAACCCCAAAACCAGTCAGGACAGCCCCCTTTATCTTTCTATCGTTTTTTATTCCAGTAAAAACCTCAGTGAGCTGGTCCAGAACCAAGAGATTGAGGGCATTTAAATACTTGGGCCTTCGAATCGTGACAACAGCGATATCCTCCCTGTCTTCTCTAGAAACAAACGGTATATCCCAGGGTTTCCCGGATCGAGCTTGGTCGACGAGTACTTTGGGGACATAGAATTCCGGCCATTCCTTGGCACAAGCTTTGACTAGTCCAAGAGCTTTATCGACACCCATATCGTTCATCATCTGAAATGGCGGATTCATGACAAGGGCATTTTCGACGGCCATCTCTAAATCAGCGATATTCGAGATTCCGGAGTCAAGTATTTCAGACACAAGCCCAAAGACCGCCCCTTTAATCAGATTCGACACTGTCTCGAAATCATTCTCGCTATAGCCCACTGCTTCCCCCATCATTGCCGTCTCCCAGGGTCTCCCGATAGAGACTTGTCTGTCCAGAATTCTGGGGCAGTGAAACCACGAGTTGATTTTTTCATGCATCTGTGTGAGGCCGTGTTGGGTTATCGGGTTTCCTCCTGTCAGATTCATTGCCGTAAAAGGGCCAACTCCAAGGCCCAATGCTCTCTGGGCCATGGCATCAATCTCTTTGACCGTTCCGACTCCTTTCTCCACCAATAGGGCGGCTGCCAGGAAGAGTCCCTCAAAGATCGGGTCTATGGCGTATCCATATCGACTCTTCACTTTGATCGGCGCCTTGCCAATCTGTTCGTAAAACTTCATCAAAAAGTCTGCTATCTCCGATGCGGTGTCTTTCCCGGGGACGATTTCAACGATAATACTCCGCTCCGCCGGAAAAAAGTAATGGATGACCAGGCATCTCTTTTTATTCTTTAGCTCTGCAAAAATGACCTCGGGCTCCATGTGAGACGAGTTTGAAGCAAATATCGCTGTTTCAGGACAGATCTTTTCCAGCTCAGAAAAGATCTTGTTTTTTATTTCTCTGTCTTCTGTCGCTGCTTCAATCACGAAATCCGCGCCGCGCAACTTGGAGTAATCGGAAGACCAGGAGATATTGGCCACCATCGAGTCAACTTCCTCTTGCCGGAATGCTCCGCTTTTAACTCCTCTCCCAAACTTTCCCTTGACACGGGCCTCGCCTGACTTAAGTGCACTCTCAGCTATGTCGACCACAACAACAGGAACCCCCTGTTTATGGAGAACCTTACTGAAATAGAGAGCGATATCAGGCCCGATATTGCCAGAGCCAACGACTCCTATCTTGCTTATAGTTCGTCCAAAAATTTCCCATACCATGATAACCTTCCTTTCTAATCAGGATTTTTTGATAGCTTTCCCTCTCGAACGCCAATCTCAAAGGCTTTTAAATTTATCTCAAGATTCTTCTTTTGGCTCACCGATTCCAAAACATTTTCGAGGTCTTCTTTTTTAAAAGGAACCAATCCTGTCCCCACAGAATACCCGATGAGGACAATATTGGTGGACATTATCGAGCCTATTTTAGAGGCCGCTCCGCTGGCATCGAATGAGAGGAAAGTTATTCCTGACTTTTTTAGATAATCCAGCACCTTTGCTTCGAATCGACCCGGATCCTCCAGGTTGACAAAACAGAGGCCTCCTCTTCTCAAGAATCTCAAGGTCCTGTACGTCTCGTTTTCCTCAAAAGAATAAAGAATATCAGCCGTGCCTGTTCTGATCACAGGGCTCTTGAATTTACCCAGCTTCAGATGAGCAATAACCGAGCCACCTCGCTGACTCATGCCGTGTGTTTCCGATCCCATAACATCCAGACCGAATTTCAATCCCAGTTCAGAGAATACCTTCGAGGAAAACAAAATCCCCTGCCCTCCAATCCCGGCAAGTATGATCTGTATTTTCATATCTGTCATTAAGGTTTTCTACCGATACTCACGGTGAAACATCTTTTCATTTCTCCATCAAAACGATGGTTTTTTTTGGGCAGGCGTGGATGCACACACCGCAGTCGACACAGAAATTCCGGTCAATCTCGACACGGTCTTTTTCTTCACTCAGATAAAGCGCTGGACACTCAAAATAATCCAGACAATAAAGACATCCATCGCAATCCTCAGTGATCTCCACTTTCACTGGATGTTCCACCCCTACATCAGGATAGCGGATAAGACAGGGATGCCTGGCGACGATCACAGCTATTCCTCCATCGCTTCTCTGAGTGTATTTTCTTCCTTCTTTCAAAAGTTTGATTAAATTCTCAACATCATAGGGATCTATTGTCTTGATCCATTGTACCCCACACCCTTTGATCAATTCCTCCAGAGAAATCTTCTTCCCCTCACTCCCATCCGCCGTTATTCCCAAGCCTGGAGTTGGCTGCATCCCGGTCATCGCTGTTATCTCGTTGTCCAGGATGACTAGAATAAATCTCGCGTTGTTGTAGACTGCGTTCAGAAGAGACGCCGTGCCCGAATGAAAAAAGGTCGAGTCACCCATGGTCGCCACTATGGGGACATCTTCTTTATCCTGATGATAGGCGTGATAAAATCCCGAGGCCAAGGTGATTCCAGCTCCCATATCGAGAACCGTGTCCACTGCTTTCATGTTGAGTCCAAGGGTATAACAACCTATATCACTGCTGTAAATGGCTTTTGGAAGTGCCCGTTTAATCGCATAAAACGCCGCCCTCTCAGGGCAACCGGCGCATAGAGTCGGTCTTCGAACACTGACATCAAGGCCTTCGATGAGCTGATGAAGCTTTTCATCTCCGCTCTCTTCCAAATCAGCTATGCCAAGTTCTTTCAAAACGATTGCCAGGATATCATAAATTCTATCCGGAGAAAGTTCTCCCTGTAAAGGAATATCCCCGGTAAGTCTCCCCAGCACCTTGCTCTTATCGAAGATTTGGGATTCGATAACCGAATCCGTCTCTTCAATCACCAAAACATTCTCGTGCCTTTTAATGAATTCTGAAACTCTTTTTTGAGGAAAAGGGTATGGAGTTCCGATTTTTAAAACATTGATCGCCTTTTCTAAGTTGAGTTCCTCCAGAATATCCAGAAGCACCACAAAGCTCACACTGCAGGTGATGATGCCTAAAGGAACGTCGCGGCCGGCCCCGACTTCATAATTCCATCTGGGTTCGTTTTCAAACTTTTCCTGTATCTTCTTCAGAGTCTCATTCAATTTTTTATGCAGAACAAGCCTGTATTTGGGAGTGGCTGCCCAACGGTCTGGGTCTTTCTTGAAATCTGCCTGCCGGTCAAGCATTTTAATAGTTGACATCTTCACACTCTGTTTGGCATGGGAGACCTTGATTGTCGGACGCAAGATAACAGGAACCTGGTACTTTTCGGATAGCTCAAAGGCATCCTTGACCATTTCTTTGGCTTCTTGAGGAGTTGAAGGATCATAGACAGGCACCTTGGCGAACATGGCAAAAAAACGGGAATCCTGTTCTGTCTGCGAGCTAAGAGGTCCTGGGTCATCGCAGCTAATGATAACCATGCCCCCGATAACTCCTGTGTAGGCTGAGCTCATCAAAGAATCAGAAGCGACATTCAGTCCGACCTGTTTCATGGCAACCGCAGCCCTCTTACCTGTCATGCTCGCGGCCAAGGCATTATCGAATGCGACCTTTTCGTTGGCAGACCATTCGATATAAGTATTCAGGCCTAACTCTTTTTTAAACTGGACGACAGCCGGAATGATTTCAGAGCTAGGTGTCCCAGGATAGGAAGTGACGACGTGACATCCGGCCTCAATAATTCCCCTGGCAATGGCCACATTGCCCAATAGGATTCTCATCTCTTTTTTGGCCATGTTGATTATTTCTGGATCTGTTCAAGAATGACAAGTGAGAGACTAATCATTCGTATATATTTGCCTGAATACTTCAATAAATTTCTTGTTTTGTTCGGGAGTCCCGACTGTCACTCTTAAAAATGTGGGTTTCCCATACATGGTCAAAGGTCTGACAATCACACTTCTCTTTTTGAGTTCATCAGCGACTTTTTGGGCATCGGTTTTCACATCTATTGTCACAAAATTCGTTTCAGACGGAATATAAAACACAGACATCCTCTCGAAACTCTCATAGAAGAATCTCTTCCCAGATTCAGTGATCTCTTGTGTCTTTTGAATATGAGCCTCATCTCGCAAAGCTTCAACCGCCGCAACCTGGGCAAAGCGGTTCACAGAGAATGGAGGCTTGGTTCTGTTGAAAGCATCAATTAAATCTTCTTGAGCTATACAATATCCGACCCGAAAGCCTGCCAAACCATACATTTTGGAAAATGTTCGCAGGATGATCACATTCCTTCGTTCTTGAACAAACCTGAGTGTATCAGGAAAGTTTTCCTTATCTGCATACTCAAAATAGGCCTCGTCGAAGACGACGATAATATCTTCAGAGATTTCTTCCATGAATCGAGAAACCTCTCTCTCAGTAACCATGGTGCCGATTGGATTCATAGGGTTATCAAAATACACGAGTTTTGTATCATTAGAGACCATTTTCAAGATTGAATCAAGGTCATGCCTGTAGTCTTTCAACGGAACTTCTACCAGATTGCAGTCCATGATCTGGGCAACAATCTTAGCCATAATAAAGGAGGATTCACTCATGACAAAAGTCTCGCCAGGATTCAAAAAGGCGACTCCCATGAGAAAAATCAATTCCGTGGTGCCGTTTCCGACTCCTAGGTTTTCTGCAGGGATTTTCAGGTGTTGGGCAATCTTCTCTTTCAATTGGTGACAGCGGTTATCCGGATAGAGGTTCCCCTCCTCAAGAGACCTATTGATGGCATCGATGGCAAGGGGTGAAGGGCCGAGGGGATTTTCGTTGGAGGCGAGTTTACTGAATTCTTCCTTTAAAGAGAGCTCCCCTTCAAGAACTTCCGCAGGCATTCCGGGTTCATACTGCTGAATTCGTAAGATGCTTTCCCTTATTAGCTTTTTCATTATATCCGGACTAGTCATGCATCCAGCTGCACCAACCTCCTTTATCCTATTTTCAAGATTGATTTATCAATCAATAGTGAGTTCTAATCATCCATCTTAGAAAAACCCCAAAGAATTATGCCAGAATTGCTCTCAAAATGCGAGAATAAATTGTCTTTTTGACTTCAGATTTTCCCTATGTTATAAGTCTTTTGCCAGAATAGAGAAAAACTTCCAGGATTCAAGCGAATTATAAGCGAGTAAAAATCCACTAAGTTTAAACGAGTTAGAGCGTGTCTCATTCTTATTCTCTCAAATTTTCATAATGTGGGAGGCTAGAGATGATCAAACAGATCAGTCATCTGGGAATGGCGGTAAAGGATCTTGAAGAGTCGCGGGAATTCTACCGCTCGGTTTTCGGACTGGAATCGTCTGAGCCCATCATAGGAGGCGATGGGATGATAAGAGTCAGCATGGTCCGTGTCGGTAATACTCTCATCGAGCTCCTCCAGCCTATCGGGAGTGAAGGAGTCATGGCCAAATTTCTGGAAAAGCGCGGAGAGGGCTTCCATCATATCTGCTATGAAGTGGACGATATCAACGCAGAGATCGCTTCGATTAAGGCCGCGGGATTAGAGATTCTTGGCGAACCCAAACCGGGAGCAGAAGGCATGAGTGTCTTCCTGCATCCTAAAGGGACTCAAGGCGTCCTGGTTGAACTGGTAGAGAAGAAACAAGGATAAAAGTGTCATTGCGAGCGAAGCGTGGCAATCTCGTTGAGAGAAGTAATATTGCAGGAATAAAGATATCCTTATTATGAGATTGCCACGCTTCGCTCGCAATGACATCAAAAAATGATACTAGTGAAGATGGTGGTCGGCTTAATTTAAATTTCTGGAGGGAAAAATGGACTTTGAACTAACCGAAGAACAGATAATGTCTCGGGATATGGCTCGAAAATTTGCAGAAAAGGAGATTTTACCAACACTCAAGGAACACGAACGCCAGGAAATATTTGATTCCGGGATTATAAAAAAAATGGCCTCACAAGGACTTTTAGCCCCGCATATGCCCGTAGAGTATGGTGGAATGGGGCTTGACTATGTGACGTCAGCAATCATCTGGGAATCACTCTGTGGGGCGAGCTTAGCTGTCACGCAAGCAGCAGTGAGCGGTCCTATCCAGCCAGGAACCAACCTTCTCGACGCGGGTACCGAAGAACAGAAACAGAAATATCTGCCTCCTGTATGCAAGGGGGAATTGATCATGTCAGGCGCTGTTGTGGAATCCAACGCGGGCAGCGATTCTTCCATGATTGAAACTTCTGCGGTTCGAAGCGGTAATCATTGGGTCATTAACGGCAGCAAAATATTCATCACTAACGGTGAAATAGCTGATGTCGTGTTATTCATTGCGCAAACCGACAAAAGTAAGGGCCTCAAGGGCCTGACCAGCTTCATTGTGGAAAAAGGCACTCCGGGTTTCTCCAGCACTCCTCAGAAGGGAAGAATAAGCTGGAGAGGCGGCAGTGAAGGCGCTTTGCAATTTACTGATATGGAATTGCCGCTGGAGAACCAGGTTGGAGAGGTCGGAAGGGCGTTAAGAGATGCCCTACGAGGCATCGATACAGCTCGTTTGTTTTTAGCGGCTGGCTGTGTAGGTGTAGCTCAGAGCTGCCTCGACTCCTGTATAAAGTACTCCAAGGAACGGGTTCAGTTTGGGAAACCCATCGGCGGCCATCAATTGATACAGGAAATAATTGCTGAAATGGCAACACGGACCGAAGCCTCCAGATGGCTGACCTACCGCGCTGCAGACCTGAAGAGCCGTGATGTTCGCCATATTAAGGAGATGTCCTATGCCAAATATTTTGCGGCGGAAACGGCACTCTGGGTGGCCTCACAGGCCGTGAAGATTCACGGCTCCTTTGGCACGTTCGATGACTACCCAGTCGGTCACCATTATCAGGATGCGATCACAGCCACAATCCTCGGCGGCACGGCTCAAATGCACCAGTTGACTATTGGGCAGCAACTTTTAGAGATGGCGGCCTTCAAATAACAGACAGATACAATAATATTGCATAATTGAATCGAAGGGAAAATTTCCAAACCATTCTGGAGAAAATAGAAATCAAGATTAATATTGACTAAAAAGTCACAAGTTTCCTGAACCGCTCAAAACGGTCCTTAATTTCTTCCATTGTGAGAGTCTTGAATCGGTTGATTCCAAAGTCTTCTATGACAAAAGAGGCCAACACGCTGCCATAAACAGCGGCCCTGCGGATTTCCATATCATCATCGGAGTCTTTGACTTTATCGAGATAACCCAGAAAACCTCCGGCAAAGCTGTCTCCCGCGCCGGTCGGGTCGATGACCTCTTCACAGGGGTGTGCCAGAATGCCGAAGACCAAATCCTTCCCCAACACCAGCGCCCCGTGTTCTCCCTTCTTGATGACGACAAGCGAAGGCCCTCCCTCCAGAATTTTCTTTCCGGCTTTGATCAGGTTTTTCTCTCCTGTCAACAGCCTGACTTCTTCGTCGTTGGCAAAATAGAGGTGGACCTTTTCCAAAACCTTCAACAGAGAATCTCGCTTCTGGTTGATCCAGAGATTAATGGTATCCATGGCGACAAGCTTTGGTTTCTCGACTTGGTTCAGGATCTCATCCTGCTGGTCAGGATCGATATTCGCCAGGAAGACTATCTCACTTTTCCTGTATTCAGGAGGAAGCTGAGGCTTGAAATCTTCATAGACATTCGGCTCGGTTCTTATGGTTGTCCTCAAATTGGGATCCTCGCCATAGTGTCCTTCCCAGAAAAAAGACTTTCCCGGACGAACCTCCAATCCCTTGAGATCGATTTTTTTACTCTTTAGAAAGGTGACTGTTTCCTCCGGGAAATCCTCTCCCACAACTCCCACAACATTCGGCCGAGTGAAAAAACTCGCTGCCAGGGAACAATACGTGCCTGAACCCCCGACGATCTTTTCTCTCCGGCCGAAGGGTGTCTCGATGGTGTCAAAAGCCAGAGACCCAATGATAACCAAGCTCATGATTTTTTCCAGTTATCCGATTTTAATTTAAATATTGACCTATAAACCACTGCCGCTTTTCTTCCTTATCTGCAGCCATCTACCTCCATGGATTCGGATAATGATATATAACTTAAGGGTAAACAAGTCAAGTTCTGAGGCCAGGCTTTATCAGGGTTACTAGATTTATGGATGATTCCAGGCTCCGAGGTATCCATATTAGCAAAGCTTAACCCTGATAACAAAAAAAGGGGACAGGCCCCTTTTTTTTAAGAAGAGGGACAGGCCCTATCTTTCTTAATATAAAGACTAAAAGTGACAGGCCCTAAAAAAAGGGGCCTGTCCCCTTTTTTCTCTCCTTTTAACTTTGATTTTTCGCCGAGAAAAGATTATTCTATGGTGCGAAAGGAAACGAGATGACCGAGAAACTGGAAACGGGATCGCTCATCGAAATGCTCTGTCAGGCAAAGCATGTCGTCGTCTCCACGGGTGCCGGAATTTCGGCCGAATCTGGAATTCCCACATTCCGCGGCAAAGAAGGACTCTGGAAAAAATACCGCGCGGAAGAATTGGCCACTCCCACTGCCTTTGCCCAGAATCCAGAGCTTGTCTGGGAGTTTTATGAATGGAGGCGAGGAATCATCTCGGAAAAAGAACCCAATCCAGGGCATAAGGTCTTAGCCCGATGGGAGAATGTCTTCCCCGTTTTTTCACTCATCACTCAAAATATCGACGGGTTCCACAAGAGAGCGGGTTCAAAGGATATACTGGAACTCCACGGGAACATCTGGAAGCTCAGATGCACAGAGGAAGGAACCATAACGGAAAATTATGAAACTCCACTCAAAGAGGTCCCTCCACACTGTCCTGAATGCGGAGCTCTCTTGAGGCCGCATGTGGTCTGGTTCGGTGAATCCCTCTCCCCGACTGTCCTCCAGAAAGCCTTCCAACTGAGTTCAGAATGTGATGTGATGTTCGTCGTGGGCACCTCTGCCCTGATCCAACCGGCCGCTTCACTCCCTCTTTCCGCCGCTGAAGCCGGAGCCAAGATTGTGGAGATCAATCCAGATCCGACTCCTCTTACACCTTACGCTGATTTTTCGTTCAGAGGAAAAGCCGGTGAAATCCTCCCGCTGATAGACAAAGAATTGATAAAGGCGTTTAAAGCCAATAAGGGATGACAGCAGATGAAATTTATCTATTTTGACGCCTCGGCCGGCCTGAGTGGAGATATGATATTGGGCGCTCTCCTTGATCTGGGGGTATCCCCTGCGCTCTTCAAAGAAAAAATGGCAGGGTTGAAACTCCCAGTGGATATTCGACTGAAAGAGACGAAAAGAGCGTCTCTCCGGGCGTTGAAAGTGGATGTCCTTGTCCGAAAGCAGAAGAGCGCTCCGCGGAAATGGTCTGACATCGAAACATACATCAAGAAGAGCCCTTTTTCTCCCTCTGTCAAAAAAAATTCTTTAGCCATTTTTAAAACTCTTTTTCAGGCCGAAGCAAAGGTTCACGGGCATAAATTCCAGGACGCCCATCTCCACGAGGCTGGCGCGGATGATGCGATCGTGGATGTAGTGGGTTGTTGTTATCTGGCAGAAACCCTGAATGTGAGCAAGTTCTTCTCATCTCCCTTGAACCTTGGCCAGGGATGGGTCAAAACTTCACACGGCAGACTGCCTGTGCCTCCGCCCGCAGTGGCTGAATTGCTGAAGAATGTTCCGGTCTATTCAGAACATGTCAAAGAAGAACTTGTCACACCCACAGGAGCGGCGATTGTCTCCGCCCTTGTTCACAAATTCATCCTTTTCCCTGAGATCTCCTACGAAAGAATCGGATGCGGGGCAGGAAAGAAAAACTTCCATGACTTTCCCAATATCTTGAGAGCTTTCTACGGGAACAACAAGGAATTCAAGGCCGATAAAGAAGTGTACATCATCGAAGCGAACATCGATGATTCCACACCCCAGGTTCTCGCCTCTTTCTTTGACAGGGCTTTCGCTTTAGGAGCGTTGGATGTGTTCCTAACGCCTGTTGTGATGAAAAAAAACAGGCTGGCAACAAAATTGACCGTCCTGGCAGAGATTGATAAAATAGAAGCTCTGATCAACGCTGTATTTCGAGAAACGAGCTCCATCGGTCTGAGATACTACCCTGTTCACAGGCGAGTGCTGGAGAGAACAATCCAGAAGCTCCGTGTGCTCGGAGAAGAAGTTTCAATCAAAATTTCTTCCCTCGAAGGAAAAATTGTCAACATCCAACCTGAATATGCGGATTGTCTGAATCTGGCGAAGAAGAGTAATCGGCCCGTCAAAGAAATCATCCAGTTGGCCGTAAAGGAGTTTGTCCATATAAATATAAAAAGAGAGGAGTCAGATTAACTTTTCACTCTAAATTTTGAGGACAAGACCAACAATGCCCGAAAAAAACAAGAAGATAAAAGCAGACCTGGAGAAGATCGCAAAAGGCGTCAAGCTCATCTTGGAAGGAGTGGGTGAAGATCCTAAACGCGCAGGGCTCAAAGAGACGCCGCGCAGGGTGGCCAGCATGTTCTCTGAAATACTGGGAGGAGTGAGTGAGAATCCAGCTCGCCATCTGCGGGTGATTCAGGGTGAAAAGCACGATGAGATGGTCCTCATCAAGAATATTCCTCTTTACTCCATGTGCGAACATCATCTCCTTCCTTTTGCTGGAGTCGCCCATATCGCTTATATTCCCAAAGGAGGTCGGATCGTGGGGTTGAGTAAGATCGCCCGAGTGGTCGACAACCTTTCCCGCAGGCTGCAAGTCCAGGAAAGACTGACCAAACAAATTGCCGACCTTATCATGGAACACCTCAAGCCCCTTGGCGTCATGGTGGTGATTGAAGCGGAACACATGTGCATGTCGATGAGAGGGGCCAAAAAGCCCAAATCTCTCACGGTGACTTCTGCTTTACGAGGCTCTTTTCGCACACACAGCGCAACGCGATCAGAAGCCATGACATTGATCAGAGGAGGTATGTTCGGTGGCAAAGAAGTCTAAGAACACTTTTTACATCACAACCCCAATCTATTACGTCAACGACGTCCCTCATATCGGTCACGCCTACACAACGATCATTGCAGACGCCATTAGCCGCTTCAAGAAGCTCTCAGGGAACGATGTCTTTTTCCTGACAGGAACGGACGAGCATGGGCAAAAAGTGGAGAAAGCGGCAAAGGAGAAGGGGCTAACCCCCATAGAACTGGCTGACCAGATGGTGTTGAGATTTAAAGACCTGTGGAAAGCTCTGAACATAGCCAACGACTCTTTTATCCGCACCACGCAGCCCTTCCACGAAAAAGGCGTCCAAAAGATTTTCCAGAAATTGAAGGACAAAGGAGACATTTACAAGGGTATCTACAAAGGATGGTATTGTGATTCCACAGAACACTTTTTAGCTGAAGATGTTCCTCTTGAAGAAGGCGGTTTCAAAATCTGCCCTGAGTGTAACACGAAGGCATTCATTGTCTCTGAAGAATGCTACTTCTTCAAGCTTTCCGCTTACCAGAAGCCCCTTCTGGATTTCTACGCCAAAAATCCGACATTTGTCCGGCCACAAAGCCGGATGAATGAGGTCGTCAGTTTTGTCAAACAGGAGTTGAAGGATCTGAGCATCACCCGGACAACCGTCGAATGGGGAATTCCTGTGCCGGATGACCCGAAACACACTATCTATGTCTGGTTTGATGCCCTCCACAACTACCTGACTGGTGTCGGTTATGATCAGGATATGTCTCATTTTCAAAAATACTGGCCGGCCAACATCCATCTTATTGGCAAGGATATCCTCCGGTTCCATGCAGTTTTCTGGCCAGCCTTTCTCATGGCCGCAGAGTTCCCCCTTCCCCAGACGGTTTTCGGCCACGGTTGGTGGCTCAAAGATGAAGCGAAAATGTCTAAGTCCAAAGGCAATGTCCTCGACCCTCATATAATCCTTGAGACTTTTGGAGAAGACCCTCTCCGCTACTTCCTGCTCCGGGAGATTCCGATCGGTCTGGACGGCAATTTCTCCCACGAGGGGTTTATCCACCGAGTCAACTCAGACCTGGCCAATGACCTCGGAAACCTCGTCCAGAGGACTCTGACCATGATCCATAATTATTTCAGCGGGAAAATTGAGGAAATGGGTGATGAGGAAAAGGCAGATAAAAAACTTCGGGAGGAGTTCGATAATTCGAAGAAAAAAATAATCGAGTTCTATGATGACTATGCCCTGAACCGGGCGTTGGAGGAGATTTGGTTTTTCATCAACATTGTGAATAAATATCTAGCCGATAATGAGCCCTGGAAACTGGCCAAAGATGAATCCCAGAGGAAGAGGCTGGGAAGAATCCTTTACCAGAGTGCAGCGGCCCTCAGAGTGATCAGCTTTTTCCTCTTCCCAGTGATGCCCGAGTCATCGCAGAAGATCTGGAACTTTCTCGGTGAAGAAAAACCATTAGAGGAGACTACTCTTACAGGATTGAAATTCGACAACCTCAAGCTGGGCCAGGTCAGCAAAAAGCCAAAACCTCTCTTCCCGAGGGTGGACCTGAAAGAGTTTTTAAAGGAGGAGGAAACCAGGCAAGCTCCACAAAAAAAGGAGGAAAAAATGGAGATGATCACTTTTGATGAATTCAAAAAAATGGACCTTAGAGTCGGAGAAATTCTCAAAGCGGAGAAAGTGGAAGGAACAGACAAGTTAGTGAAGATGGAGGTTGACATCGGTACCGAAAAAAGGACGATGGTGGCAGGCGTAGCCGATGTCTACTCGCCAGAGGAGCTCGAAGGCAAAAAACTCATCGTGATCGTAAACTTGAAACCCGCAGTCATCCGGGGAATCGAATCTCAGGGGATGCTCCTGGCTGCCGAAATCGAGGGAAAGGCAATCATTCCCTTTTTTGATGCAGATGTTCCCGCCGGAGCCAAAGTCCGGTAGGTCTCTGAGATCGCGTCTCGCATTCTATATTCTTCTTAATCGGGTCAGGCTCTATCTGGATGACAAAATTTACGCTTGATTCCAGTCTAACCATCGTCAAGACTGACAAAGTCTGATGCCGATTTTTCAACTTTCAAGACTTGACCCCATATAAAACTGTCAAATCCTCAGAAGCAATCTCTATCTGTCTGACTATCTGCAATAATTTCTTTTCTGGACTCAGAGCCTGCAACTCGCTACTATTGAGGGTATTCAGAGCGAATCACTGTAGATAGAAACGAGGGTGAAGAAAATGAAAAAAATGGAGAGACGGGATTTTCTCAATTCGATTCTCGGAGGGCTGACAGGTTTGGGCCTCCTTCATTCCGGGAGAAATTTCAGGATTTCTCCAAATCTCCAGGCCAAAAGGCCTGATCAAACAGGCGCTCTTGTTCTAGTCCTGGGGACGGCTCAGGATGGGGGAATTCCCCATATAGGCTGCTATTGCCCAAACTGCCTTCGGGCAAGAAAAGACGCCAGATTCTCTCGCCTCATCTCATCTCTTGCCCTCATCGATCTAGAAGAAAAAAAATATTTCATCCTGGATGCAACCCCTGATATCCGGATGCAGTCGGATGCTGTTCGGGACCGGCTAGGGATTGAAAAGCAGGGCAGAAGAAATGCCCCTCACGCGGTACTGCTGACGCACGCGCACATTGGACATTATACGGGCCTAATGTTTTTCGGCTATGAAGCCATGTCGACTCGAGGGCTTCCTGTGTACTGTACTTCTCGAATGGGACGCTTTTTATCCGGCAATGGCCCCTGGAGTCAGCTTGTCCGATTGGAAAACATATCTCTCCGCACTCTTCATCCAGTAAAAGAATTCTCCCTGACATCCAGAATTTCACTGACTCCTTTAGAGGTTCCGCATCGGAATGAATACTCTGACACTGTCGGATTTATCATCTCGGGAGAAAAAAAGAGACTTCTGTATATCCCAGACATCCAGAGCTGGAAAACCTGGAACCGGTCGATAGTGGAGGAAACTGAAAAAGTCGATATCGCGCTTCTGGATGGAACCTTTTACAGCCCGGATGAGCTCCCTGGCCGGGATATGTCCCAGATCGGGCACCCTCTTATCCAGACAAGCCTGAAGACCCTGGAAAAAGTGGCCAAAAAAGGAAAGACGCACATCTATTTCACTCATTTGAACCACACCAATCTGGCTCTGGATCCAGAAGGAGATGCCAGGAAGGAGATCAAAGATAAAGGTTTTCAACTGGCTTCTGACGGAGATGAGTTTTTCCTCTAAGATTTCAAATTTTTTCCGAGATACTTCTCCAAATCTGAGCGAGGCACCGCGCCTTCTCTCAGGATTTTGGGCCTGGAAGAGCTGAGATCCACCACAGTCGAAGGCAGAATTCCTGCTGTTTTTCCTCCATCGACGATGAGATCGACTTTCCCAAGGAAAATGTCCTCAATCTTCCTTGGGTCCTCGATTTCCTTTTCTCCTGAAATATTGGCGCTTGTGGCTGTTATTGGAAAATTCGCCTCATCGATCAAGTCTCGAAGCCATGAAAGGTCAGGGAGGCGGATTCCGACAGACTCTCCTGGACCGAGCATTTCCTCAGGTAAGTCAGAAGCAGCTTTCAAGACAAGAGTGAGGGGTCCGGGCCAGAACTGGTCAGTCAGCACCCAGAAAAGGGAAGGAATCTCAACGGCAAGACTTTGGACCATATTCTTGTTAGAAACGAGAGCAGAAAGAGGCTTGGCAGGCTCTCTCCTTTTCAGACGATAAATTCTTTGGATGGCTTTTTTTAAAAAGCAGTTGGCTCCCAGACCGTAAAAAGTATCAGTAGGATAGGCAATAACTCCCCCTCTTTGAAGGGTTCCCGCAATCGAGCTTATTGTAGCCGGTTCCACTCGCTGCGGGTTTATCTTTAGGACTCTTGTCTCATTTGTCATTTCTTAATCTATAGTAAAAGGAAGGAAGAGAAGTGTAAAGATTAAATCGAGAAAATCCGCTTGTTAAAAGGTTAAAAGTAAAAGGGGTCGCATCTCAACATTCGACATTTCTTATGGTCCAACATCCGGCCTACGATTGAAAAGCTAAAATTTCTTTCATCACCTCTGTATCTCTGTGTCTCAGCATAACACGGTTTATCCCGATAGTTTCAATTTTTTGAAATGTCGAATGTTAAGATGCGACCCCAAATAACTTGACTCTCCTGGCTATCTGATTCATAATCAACTATCTAATGATGATAAAACAGGGTCTGGAAGAGGACAATTGACCTTTTTTAGACACATTCATCATGAAAGTTTCCCCTGAAATTCCATTTGGCATAACTTTTGCATAATGTCTGATGTGAGGTGAGATAAAATGAAGAAAAGCGTACTTTTATTTTTAGCGTTGATTCTATTGACTCCGAGTCTGGCCTTCTCTGGGATCATCACCATCAAAATAGGATTTTTTATCCCACGGGCTGACAGCGACCTCTGGCAGATTGAATTCGATAACATGGATTTTGGCAAATCCCACTACTACAACTCAAATTTCTGTTTTACTTATGAATACTTCGCCACGAAACAGCTGAGTTTCACACTCGGAATTGACGGGTATCTCAAAAACAAGACCGGGATCTACAATGAATATTTTGGCGTACTCGGCAGTGTCTTCGGAGAGCCACTTGATTTTGCCTTTCCAAACGGATTGGAAGGAGATTTTTTCCCAGATGAAATGTTTAGTATTATCCATAGTTTTAATGTGTCGATCACTCCGATCCAGTTTTCACTGAAACTTTATCCCATGGGAAGGCAAGGGAAAATCATGCCTTATATCGGAGGAGGAGTGGGTTTATACATCTGGTATGTCAGGCTCGAAGGCGACGTGATTGATTTTGAGGATGATACATGGGTTTATGGTGTGGACACTCAGATTTATCCCGTCTATCTTTCCTATCTTAGAGAAGACAGTCGATTCACCTTTGGGTATCAAGCGTTTGCCGGAATCATGATCCCTATCGCACAAAGATTCACCTTTGAGGGAGAATTCAAATACAACTATGCCCAAGGGAATTTCAGGACAGGCCCTGATGCTTCTTTTGAAGGCTTCGAGCCTTTTGACCTGAGCGGATACCAGTTCTCTCTGGGATTAAACTACTGGTTCTAAAGAATAAAGGGGTCGCATCTTAGCATTTGTTAAATGGGGTCAGGCCTTATTAAAGTTGATGCCATGGGCCCTGGATTGAGTCCTGTATCCTGAAATCTTGATAAGGCCTGACCTCAAATTAATGAAATATTGAGATGCGACCCCCATTATTTCTTGCGAAGCTTTCAACTGATTAACCAGGCCACCCTCTGAACGGAAAGGATCCCACCGCCAAAAATGATCCCTATCCTGGGCTCTGAAATAACAGCGTTGACCGCCATTCCGCAGACATAAGGAAAAGGAAAGGTCTCCCTGGCACCCAGTTTATTCTGCTGCCTTCTTGCGCTTTAGAACCCATCATAAGAGACAATCTCATCCAGCCTTTTTCGGCCGCGATACGGAGCTGTCTCATCGGGATAGCCAAGGGGTGTCAGAGCCAGAACCCTGACATTTTCAGGGACGTTCAAGATGGACTTAACCTCATCCTCCTCAAAAGAGCCAATCCAGCATGTCCCCAAATCCTCCTCAGCGGCCTGGAGGATGAGATGCTCGAGAGCTATCGTCACATCCACAGGCCAGGATTTCATGTAACGTCCCATACTGGAATAGCTGTCATCGGGAAATCCACAGCCCACGATGATTATCGGGGCTTCGGCCATGAAAAACTGTTCCGCAGATGCCCGTGCCAATTTCTCTTTTAACTCTTCATCCTGAACGATGATGAACTTCCAGGGCTGATAATTTTTCCCTGACGGAGCCAGACGCGCGGCCTCGAGTACACGCTGAAGAACGTCTTCAGGAATGGGGTCTTTTTTGTATCTTCGCACACTTCGTCTTTTTTGGATGACTTTTAAAACACTCATTTCTCCTCCTTTTCCAAATTTAGCTCTCTTGACCTGTATTTCTCTATGCGGGCCAAACATTCTCCCGCTTCTTCATGCTTGTTTCTTTTCTCGTATCCTTTAGATAAGATATGATATTTCTTCACTAACTCCTGCCTGACGAGCCTTTTTTGACTGGGCGTCAGGTCAAGATGCAGAGCTTTCTCTAAAGCAATCACTCTAAATCGATCCATTCCCCAGTATTTTCTCGAAAGCTGGTCGGCATGGCCACCGCGTTTAATGATCAGCGCCTTAGGCAGCAGATGAACAGGATATTTCGCCGCTATCCGGATGCCCAGGTCATAATCCTCGCAGGCGGGCAATTCTTCATTAAACCTTCCGACTTCCTCGAAAATTTCTTTCCTGAAAAAGGCTGAAGAGAGACTCAAAAGGCAGAGAGGCAATACCTTATCGAATATCCATCCAGAGTATTTCCGGTGTTTTTTCCTGGGATTGACAAAAATTCCCCGCCTGATCCAGGTCTCTTCAGTGTAACACACCCTGGCTTCAGGAAAAGCCTTCATGAAACTCAGCTGAATGCCAATCTTTTCTTTCTCCCAGAGGTCATCCGAGTCCAAAAATGCAATATAATCTCCTCGAGCAAGGTCAAGCCCCTGATTCCTGGCCGCACTGACTCCTCTATTCGGCTGGAAGTGATATTTCACTCTCTTTTCGAAAGAGTGAACGACATCTCTGGTGCTATCGGTTGAACCATCATCAACCACGAGGAGCTCAAAAGAAGAGGGGCCCTCCCGCACAAAGTGATCCTGGTCTAGAACTGATTGAATCGCTTCCCTTAAACAATACGCTCGGTTATAGGTGGGGATGATTACACTAATCATTGGATAAAGCAGAACCAGTTCAGGAAGTTCTGGCGATAGAGACTCTTCCAGTCTGGTCAAAAGGAATTTTCACTCGGCCCCATTCTGTCTTCACCTCGATCTCACCTGTAAACCGGCAAAGGGATGAAGTCATCTGGAGCATGGTGTACACTTCCTTCCCTACCTCAAAAAAATTTATGAGCATGGGAAATGAGTAAGACTGTTCTCCGCGGCTGACGATGGTCTTCCCTCCACTCACTGATTCTTCACTGATCAGGTTGTCCCTTAGATAGAACTTATAGCTGATCCTTTCTATCAGAACATCAAAGATATTGGGATTGACTAGACTCGCTACAAAGCGTGTGTCCGCACCCCCGATTGTCAGGTCTTCCAACTGAAGGGAAAGAAATTTGAATTCCAGTTTTTGGACGACAGGAAATTCTCCGGAAAAATCAAAAAGAATCCTTCCCCGGTCCTTTTTGGCATCGGAAAAGGACATGGCTCCAGTCCAATTTCCCTCAAGATTTTCTTCTCCCTCGGTTCCCTCGACGAGTCGAAAAAGATGGGCAAATGTTATCTTTATGGGAAAGGAGAGGAGCTTGCTCTTCCTGGGCTCGATCTTTATCCTTTTAACCATAGACCTTTGAAGGCGGAAGTACTCCTTCTGGTTAACGAGAAAGCGATAATCATAAGCTGAGAGATAATAGGCTGAAGAAGAAGAATTCGCTATATTCACATAAAAAACATAGGATAAACCCTCCATACTAAAGTCCTTGATCCTGGTTTCTTTCAGGGATATCTTGATGTCATCTTTGAGAGATTTGGATAGAGCTAAGCCCGCAATAAGGCAGAAGAGTGCCAGGAGCCAACTTATTTTTCTCACTTTCACCGCTTCTTCCTCTGAATCATACAGGATACACTAACACGCCCAAGAGAACAACCCTTGAAATTTCTCCAAAAAATGTTTGAATCAAGAGGGAAACTGCTTTTATAATAGGACAAAACTACAGGGATTTTAGAAATATTAAATGTATGACTCTCAGATCGATGATAAGTGGTGGTCAACATGAAGAATTTACATGCTGAGTTTCGCGACAAAGGATTCTTCATCCAGCACTTCAGTGGAGATGTCTATGCGGTCGGCGGATTTGTACGCGACTTCATCCGAGAAAAACCAACAGAAGAGGTAGATCTTCTCATAACCCGGCACAGCGTCGAGGACATAATAAAAAAAATCGATTCGTTCGGGAAGGTCGATCTCGTTGGAAAAAGCTTTGGCGTGATCAAGTTCACCATTAATAAAAAAACATATGATATTGCTCTACCGAGGAAGGATAAGCCAAAAGGAAAGGGAGTGAAAAGTCACAAGGATTTTGTCATCTCTGCCGATCCTGAGCTTCCTCTTGAAAAAGACCTCGAAAGGCGGGATTTTCGCTGCAACAGTATGGCCTTAAGACTTGCAGACAACACCCTGATCGATCCCTTCGGTGGAGCGAACGACACAAAAGCTAAAATCATAAAGCTGACAAATCCAGGGGCCTTCCCTGATGATCCACTTCGAGTCCTCCGGGCGGCTCGCTTCGCCTCTGTCCTCGAATTCGAAATCGATAAAGAAATCTACAGTGTCTCCAGAGAAATCGATTTATCCGGACTCAGTGTTGAGCGGGTGAATGAGGAGATCAATAAAATTCTTCTCCATTCGCCTCTCCCTTCAGTCGGCCTTGAAGGTTTATTCAAGCTCGGAGTCCTTCGCCAGCTCATACCGGAACTCTACAGCCTGACTCTTTCAATACAGGACTCTCTCTTTCATCCTGAGAAAGACGAGTACGGCCACCACACTGTCTGGCATCACACCAAGCTCACTGTGGATCAAGCAAAAAGATTGGCCGACGCCAAAAAACTCCCCCCAGAGAAAAAACTCGCACTTCTTCTCGCTTCTCTTTATCATGATGTCGGCAAACCCTCAACAGCTGTGTGGGAGTTCAAAAAAGGCAGGATGGTGATCACCAACAACGGCCACGATATACTCAGCGAGAAGATCACCAAGAAAATCTTTACCCGTCTGAGGATTTTTTCTTTCAACGGATTCAAATTGAGGAAAACAGTGCTTTCGCTCATCAGGTGCCACCATCGGGCCTCAGAATTGTGGCAGAACAGGGAGGTTGTCACCAAAAAAGCCTTTAACCGATTGGCCGCAGAGATCAACGGAGAAATCGAACTTCTGGTTTATCTCGATGCCGCTGACCGTGCAGGAAGAGAGGAAATCCCGATTTCAGGGTTGGACAGCGAGGCCAAATGGCTTCTCAATAAATTCAAGGAACTCAACGTTACCAAAGAAACCATCCAGCCCCTGATAATGGGCAGAGATCTGATAAAGATGGGAATCGCTCCCGGTCCTGAGATGGGTCGAATCCTCAAAGAACTCTACCAGCAACAGCTCGACAACGAGTTCGAAACCAAAAAGCAAGGTCTCCGGATAGCCAAAAAAATCATCGAGAGGAAAAGCCCATGAAGGTGCTCGTGGCAGGAGGAGCCGGTTACATCGGGTCTCACACTGTGAAAGAACTCCTCAAAGAAGGATACGAAGTCACTGTTTTCGATAATTTCTCGACAGGAAAAAAAGAGTTGCTTGTCGGGGGAGAACTTGTTGAAGGCGACCTCATGGATAAGGATTCCATCAGGCACGCCCTCCGCTCTAAGGGGATAGGAGCCGTCCTGCACTTTGCCTCTCTCATTCAGGTCGGAGAGTCCTATACGAATCCTCTCAAATACTACACTCATAACCTGACGAGCAGTCTGAACCTCCTGGATGCTGTTCTGGAAGCCAAAGTCAAAGCCTTCATTTTCTCCTCAAGCGCAGCTGTGTACGGCATCCCCCTTCAGATACCGATTCCAGAAAATCACCCCTTAAATCCGGTCAATCCATACGGTCAGACAAAGGTTTTTGTCGAAAAAATCCTCGAAGATTACGAAAGAGCGTATGGATTGAAGTTTATCTCTCTTCGCTACTTCAACGCGGCCGGAGCCGACCCAGAGGGTCTTCTGGGAGAAATGCACGAGCCTGAAACTCACCTCATCCCCAACATCCTTCTCTTTCTTTTAGGGAAAAAAAAGAGCCTTGAGCTCTACGGAACAGACTTCCCCACAGAAGACGGGACAGCGATCAGGGATTACATACATGTCACTGACTTGGCCAAAGCCCATGTCCTTGCACTCCAAAGGCTCCTCGAGTCCTCANNAGAGACTCCTCGAGTCTTCTCAGAGCGAATTCATCAATCTCGGGGCGAATAAAGGGTATTCTGTCTTAGAGGTCATTCAAAAAACCGAGAAAATTACCGGGCATAAAGTGCCGTACAAAGAAAAGCCGAGGCGCAAAGGAGATGTCCCTGTTCTTCTCGCATCCAGAGAAAAAGCTGAGAAAGTCCTTGGCTGGGAACTCTCTCATTCGGATATACAGACCATTATAAAGACGGCTTGGAACTGGCATCAAAAA
>JABAOF010000436.1_pt2 | contig 47557 bp, 53 predicted proteins | sample 7062171 | NCBI WGS metagenome assembly JABAOF01 (sample SAMN14538628, study PRJNA623070) | marine sediment metagenome | biome: marine biome [ENVO:00000428]; feature: marine pelagic biome [ENVO:01000023]; material: deep marine sediment [ENVO:00002113] | place: India: Gulf of Khambhat ... | reverse complement strand
CAGATAGCCAAAGCGCACTTTTTTGCATGGAAACTCGCTTAGACCTCTGTTTATTCTTGTTTCCTGCGTTCTGCAGCGTTTCACCCGGAAAACTCCTCGGTTGCCAGATGCTTCGGATTCCTTTTCAGTTTGATATAGAGCCCACGTCGTATGTCCCAAAGCCTGCAACAAAGCTGCGACATCATTATTCTTTATTTCCAATGTTTCTTTCAGTTCTCGTGATTCGATTTTGCCCATGATTTTCCAGCAGTTTGCATCAACTTTAGTGGCTGCCTCTGTTCCGAATGCTTCTTCTATTCCTAAAAAGTAGAGGCCGTCGACTCGCCAGAGATTCTTCACATATGAAAAAAGCAACTTGAGCAGCGTTTCTCGGGGCATTTTACGCATCATTCTTAAATCATTTTGGGTTGGCCAACTCATGGCAGACACTCATCACTGATGGAGGATTCTTTGTGGTTGGTGCACATAAATTTTCAGCCTTGCCACTAGCCTTTCTTAGCGTGGTTTGACGTGAGTTCTTTGTATTTGGCTGGCATGGGCTTTTCTAATGAATATAGTAGTCAGACACAATTGTTGCTCTTATGGAAGGCTAGCCATATTGTGGTGGCTCTTCGAAGGTTTGAACCTCTTTTGGATGAGTGGCTTTATACATTGAGAACATTACAACAGCCAGAATTGTTAGAACAGCAAATCCGCCACCAATAAACGCCAGGGATTTCGGAACTACGTAGACAGAAATGGTTTGGCTGTCAGCGCCCGCGTATTCGTCGTTGCCAGACCAACTTGCTTTAAGATGGTATTGTCCCCAAAGCGTTGGGCGCCATGTAAACATGTATAGGCCATTTGAGTTCGACTTCACTGTTCCGATAGGGAACCATCTGCCACCTGTTGCAGCATACAACATGACAGTTTCGGTGGAATTTGAAATGGATATTCGTCCACTTATCACCACGTCGTTTCCTTCCATCACAATGTTCGATGAAGCAGAGAGAGATAGCGTGGAGGACTCCGTCGTTCCAAAGCTTGAAGAAACTTGGCCAGGGGCAATCCTCTCACAATCCTCCAACGTGACGACTGTAATTTGGGCTCCCTCTAGCTCAGGTGGGCATTCGCCAATTCTCCAACCGTTCTGCCAATCGCCGCCAGTGCATTCTGCCATATAGTAACGAGTTCCACCATAATCAACGTAGGTAATTGTTGACCTCGCATCTCTTGGAGGATTTTGAAGGCTCACACCAATATTCAAATGGCTTTCATGTTCATAGTAAAGTAGCACAACGTCCAAGTCCTGAGACTCTATCAACGAAGCTGCAAGAAAAGAGAATAGATCACAATCTCCTCGATTTTCAATAATTGTTTCAACCGGATACGCTGGCTCCTCAACGATTTGATATGGAATTTGATGAACCACCATGAGAACCGAATTTACAAAGGCTTCATCATTCGGGAAAAGGCTCCTAATATCCTCGGCTACCAACGCCAATGCATAAGGAGTTACAAAACTGGCAAAGTTGTTCTGAGTCAGCTGATGATTTTTTTGTTGATAATACTCGAATAGCGAATGAGTCGTTGAAAGAGTGAGCCGATACGTTGATGGACCATCCACCAGAAAGTAATGCTGTTCATAGTTTTGTGCAAAGCAAACCTTAGAAAACAGTAAGGCAAAGAAGAATCCTGAAACCACAACTATTAGAAACTTACTCTTGCCATGTCTTTGCATCAATCTCATCTGATACAATAATTCACTGATGCAATGTGAAAAGACCTATGAAATGAGAATCTGAATCAATAGACAGCAATTTACCATCAATTGCAGTCACGCGAAGCTATACGTATAGGTACACGGTGTCTTCATCGATCCATACAACTTTTCCGCGAGCTTCACAAAAGTCGAGAAGGATCTGCCGCATGTCTTCCAAAGTCTTTACTTGCCTAGCTCTTTTGCTCCATTGTGGATCCTCTAATAAACGCACAACAACGTTCAAGTTAGCTACAAATTTGTCGTCATGCAAGGATTGTGAGGCTCCTTCATCTTTCAGCTATCATTTAGCTGCTGCAGTAATTAAAGCGATATTCCCACCTCGTCTTATACTTCAATAATGGTAGTTGTGAACTTCTCACCCTAAGAATCTCGAATTATTTCGGAAGCCCTGCACTAAGAGTGGTCTGAGGAAAAGCAGCTCGCGCATATTGTGCGGGCAGTAGAGTGAAGGCACAAGTTGAAAGTACTTGTGTAGCCCGCGTATGGATAGTGGAAACCTGCAAAAACTAGTCTGAGAACAACCTAGATACCGGTTTTCTCAAGTACATGAAAGAAGACTTCAAGAATTCTGTAAGTTAATCCCCAAACCACGTGTCCATCAACAAGAAAGGCTGGGACATCTCCAAAGGAGAGCTTTGCAGTTCCTCTGCATTTTTGCAGCTGCCGCATTGGTACCCATAAATGTCCCGCAAGCTCTTCATTAAGCCTAATTTTAGGTTCATGTTCCAAGAGAAATACAAACGCAGCAACTTGAATCCTTGGCCTTACGATTGATCTTACCGTTTCCAATGCTCCTAGAAAGCAGCTATTGTGGGCAAGGTTTATGTTGGTTTCTTCCAGAGTTTCTCGAATTGCGGTTTGCTGTATGTCCCGATCTTTAGGGTCACGCTTTCCACCAGGTAGAGCCATCTGTCCTGACCATGGGTCCAATGGGCTTTCGACTCTCTTTACCAAGAGAGCGATGAAATCTTGATTGGCAGGCCTTAAAAGAAGAGCCACTGCAGCGTCCGCATCTCGCACTTCCGATATGGGCTCCAATAGCTGAGACAGGCTATCTCTGACTTCAGGATTGCATGACATCGTTGTCTCGTTAGGTTTGGGTACATAAATAGTTTGTAGTCTGGACGCGAAAATGGGGCACAGCTTCGTTTTGGTTGCTAATAACTTGACATGGCTAGTCGTACTAGCTTTGGATAGATGATGCGCGCGCCTCGCAACCATAGTGGAGTACCTCATACCTTACAACGGCTTTGCATTTACGCCCTATTTGGAATATTGAAGTTTTAACTTGACGCGAGCGTCGCATGTATGGCACGCATTTTTGAGAGAGGTTTTTATGTAGCTTTTGCTTAATAGCTTTCAGTGACATTGAATGGACGAGAAGATGAGAAAAAAAGTCGAAGAGGCGATTGAAGAGATTCGGCCGAATTTGAAAGCTGACGGTGGAGACATCGAACTTGTCGATGTAAATAATGGAGTCGCTAAAGTCAAGTTAAAAGGCGCCTGTGCAGGTTGTCCAATGTCGACGATGACAGTTAAATGGGGAGTTGAGAATTTTCTCAAGCGACGTATCCCCAGCATAACTAAGGTCGAAACAGTCTAGTCAGAAAATTCAGACTTCGACTCCTAATTAGATATTTTCTTGACTGCGATTTCAAGTTGATGGCAGGCAGACATGTTTTTGAGTTGTGAAGTCGGAATCTTGACGTTGGTGGGTGAAAAGAGAGGCAGTGGATTAGTACTGTGTGATTCCGGTGAAGCGGAGATTTTTTAATTTCATTGCAGGCGTTGTGACTTCTTCCACTATGTTGGTGTGCTTTCCAATCATAGGGATGTCCTTTAATGCCGATAACATGCTATCTGTGTAGCGCAAGTTCATTACGGGCTTGGTGACTTCTCCTCTTTCTATTAAGAAAGTGCCGTCTCTAGTGAGTCCTGTGAGAATGGCTTTTGTAGGATCGACGGGGTTGGTGTAGTGGAATCTTGTTATAAATATGCCCTGCTTGGTTTCTTGAATTAGTTCTTCGAGGGAAGCATCTTTGGGAGTGACTGTGATGTTTATCGGCATTGGTCGACTGTAAAATCCAAAAATGGGCGGCAACGCATGCCCCGTGCTCTTCTTATCTTCTTTTCCAGCCGTGAAAGAATCGTAGCAAATGCTCTTCTCTGAAACTTTCCCGTTCTCTACGAGCTGAATCGCTTTCTTTGGAACGCCTTCACCGTCAACTGGAAAGGAATAGAGCGCATTTGGATCCCTCGCATCATCTTTTATATTAAGCTTCTCGTCAAACACGTGTTTGCCCAAGTTGTACTTGATGAAGGATTGGCCGTCTTGATAAGTTGTCGCTGAAAAGCCAATGTAGGCGAGATACGTAAATAACCCAGCTGCGGCTCGCGGCGAAAGAACGACCTCGTATTCTCTTACAGGGATCTTCTTTGGGTTAATGCTGTTAATGGATTTTTCAGCAGCCTCACCGCCAATTCTTGTTGGTTCGATGTCTCTGATTCGCTTAGAATGCTGCTCTGCAGACCCAAACCCTTGGGAGCCTCTCGATTTTGAGATGACAGTTGTCTGGAGCGACGTAGTTGATAGCAGCGCCCAAGCTGAAACTCCGAGCGAGTTGGCGATGGCGAAGGCAAAGGATGCTATAGAAAATGACCCTGCAACTGTGTTGACCATTTGGGATCGTGAATGGGCCGTGTCTATCGCCTCCAGGACTTTCTCAGCTCTGTACGCAGGTGTACACTGTGCTGTTTCGCTGTCATATGTCCCCTTGATCGGCGTCCACTTTGCTGGTTCTGGGAGACTCTTGAAGTCTTTGTTTGAAGGTGTGACTTGGGCGATTTTTACAGCTTTTTCCACTGCCTTTTCGATTTGTGTCTTGTCCAGAGAATAGACTCGTAGCGTGCCAATGCTTTTGTCAACAACGACCTTTATTGCCACTCCACCTTCTTTTGAAGCGACATTTTGATGAATTTCTGAGTTAGCGTATCGAGTCAATGCGGAATCTACTAGAAATGCTGCGGCTTGCGCTTGACTGACATCATGCTTCAGAGCAAGGCTAACAGTTCCTTCAGCAATTTCTAACAGTCTATTTGTCACCATATTTGTTCTCACTTCTTATTTGATCAGTCCGACTCGAATTTTCTTGTACCGTGCAGTTCCGCAACCATGCCCGACGTACATGACCTGTCCGGGTACGCCTTTGCCGCAGTTGGGTGTTCCCCACATCGTCCAATCATCTTTACTCACAGCGTCGCATGACCCCCAAAATTCAGGCGTAATTCCTGTGTATGTTGGATTTTTAACGATTTTTTCCTTGCTGCCGTTCTTGATTAGCCAACCGATTTCGGTGCCGAATTGGAAATTTAACCGTTTGTCATCTATACTCCACGATCTGTTTGTCTGCATAAGAATCCCAGCTTTCGTTTCTTCCACGAGTTCTTCGGCTTTCCATTCGCCCGGCCCCAGATTTATGTTTGTCATTCGAATCAATGGTATAGCGAGAGGGGAGTCGGCTCGCATGCCGCCGCTGCTCTCTTCAAGGCCTAGCAATGCTGCGGTTTCGCGTGACGACTGATAGCCAACGAATATTCCGTCTTGCACAAGGTAGACTTTTTTAGCTGGTGTTCCTTCGTCATCGTATCCAAACGTACCCAAGCCGCCTGGAATAGTTGCGTCGGCTGTTATGTTGACAGCCTTCGAGCCATATTGATACGTTGTTAGTTTATCAGGTGTTAGGAAACTAGTGCCTGCATAGTCAGCTTCCATGCCCAACGCTCTGTCAAGTTCGGTGGGATGGCCACAGCTTTCGTGAACTTGAAGTGCCAGTTGGTCTCCCATAAGGATTAAGTCGGTTGTTGCAGAAGGACACCTTTCTGCTTTTAGCAACTGCACAACTTCTTTTCCCACGCGGGTAGCATTTCTAGCGAGTTCTAACGATTTGAAGAACTCGTAGCCACTCGTTGCAAAATTGCCGCGGAACGAGCTTGGGTACGAACGTCGCTGAACTTCCCCATTTTTTATGGCCACAGCTTGGATTCCTCCTCCGCACCAGTTTATTTGCTGTTGGATTTCAGCGTCTTCTGTGTTCAGGAACAGTTTTGTCTCTTGCTTCGATCTGAAGAAGGCGGATGACACTTTGATGAGTGGTGATTGTTCCGACAAGGTGCGTTCTGCGTCCGTCAATGTTTCCATTTTGTCTTCAAGAGGAACTCTAAATGGGTCTTCCTTCAAAGGTGTGGAATATGTGTCTTTCTTAACATCGGGTTTCTGCAACGAAACGGGTTTTTTCTTGGCTTTCATGCTGGCCTTTGCGATTGCAACAGCTTTGCGAGCTACATTGACGACCTCTTCTCTGGTCAAATCCACAGATGCTGCGAATCCCCACGCTCCCTTGAACATCACGCGTATTCCGAATCCTTTTGTCTGCGACAGGTTGACTTCTTCCGGGGTGCCATTTTTCACAGTCAAATTTTCGTCGAGGATCTCTACCACTCTGACATCAGCGTACGTTGCGCCTGCTTTGATTACTTCTTCTAAACCTTTTCGTCCAAGGTCTATTGTCATTCAGTTTTTCTCCTTCGCAACTAGGTTGTGATTAACGCTTAAAAAGCGTATTCAGTGTAAAGGTTGATCGGTGGATCGGCGCTCATGACTTGGCGTGGTTATGCGTGCTTGCGTGGTCATTCAGAGTCTGACATTGAGGACAAATGTAGCTGCTTGTTGAGCCAGTCTTGATCTTTGTAACTGTTGATTGACAAATAGGGCAAGGATCACCAGGTTTGTAGGCTATTCTGAATTGGTCTTTGCCATATCCACCTTTATTCCCATAGAAGTCCTTTTCGTAAGCTAGTCCACCTAATCGTATGCTTTCGTTTAAAACCGACTTCATAGATTTGTAGACAGCTTCGATTTCTGAAGCCTTTAGTGAGGGAATAAGTCTTTTTGGATGAAGTTTGGCATTGAAAAGTATGTCTTGTATGTAGACGTTGCCTATGCCCGCTAGGTTGTGCTGTGATAGTAAAAAATTTTTGATGTTGCCCCTTTTCTTTCTAAGCATTTGCTTGAAAACGTCCAGAGTGAACGTCTTGTCTAAAGGTGATATACCGAGTTTGGCGGTTAGCTTGTGCTCGCCAAGCTTGTTTGCAGCCATAATGTGTAGATAACAGAACCACCATACTCGGATAGTGAAGCCTGACTCATCGTCGAGAGCAAGTCTGATGTGATATTTTTCCGGCAGTTTGCTGCCTGGCTTGAAGTAGATAACATCGGCGCCCATACCTGAATTGAAAAGGAGAGCTTGATCTGAGTCAAGCATTATGAAAAGCCACTTTCCTTTGCTGCTAACTGATTTTATAGTTTTGTAACAAACGGCTTTCTGAAACTCCATCAACGACACATTCAAACATTTTGGATTAGCTACTTCAACTTCTAGAATCCGTTTGCCTACGATTTCTTCTTTCATCTGTCGGCTTAGATTAACTAGTTCGGGAAGTTCCATGCTACCTTCTTCCAGGATGTTGCGTCACGTTACTAGAAACGGAGTGTTTTAAAAGTTTGCGTTATGAAGTTCTTTCTTCGTTCTTAAGGGGAGGTGTCGCCAAGGAAGTTGTCTTTGTTGACGCTCGCGTTTGCACGATTGGCTGTTCACTGCCACCTTCTGAACACACTGCTGCGAAACTGAACGGGCGTACCAAGCTATTCTTATCTGTCGGTTGTGCAACGTACATGTTGGTTGAGGCGTTGCAGCCCTTTAGAGTTGTGATGCACGTTGACTTTGACTACTTCTTCGCCCAAGTTGAAGAAAGAGAGAATCCAGAGATCAAAGGCAAACCGGTTGTCATATGTGTTTATTCTGGTCGAGGGGAAGACCGTGGCGCTGTGAGCACGGCGAACTACATGGCACGAAAATATGGCGTAAAATCCGGAATGCCTATAGCATTTGCACGAAAGAGGCTGAAAAACGTTGAAGCTGAGTTTTTGCCAGTCAACCACCGCCTTTACGGTGGTGTTTCAGAGAAGATAATGGCCTTAATTCACAGTCATGCGGACAGTTTCGAACAAGCTGGAATTGACGAAGCGTTTCTGGAGGTTACTCAGAGAGTGGAGGGAAGTTTCGAAAAGGCAAGATGCCTAGCAATTGAAATCAAGCGGCAAATCTTCGCTGAAGAAAAAATCACCTGCTCAATCGGCATAGGTCCAAATAAGCTTGTTGCCAAGATAGCTGCTGGAAAGCAAAAACCCGACGGATTAACGATTGTGAAACCAGAAGAGGTTCAACCGTTTCTTCTAGGTTTGCCTGTGCGTGAACTTGTAGGTGTTGGGAGAAAGACCGAGAAAACCCTGAGAAATCTAGGCGTAGAGACCGTTAAGGAACTAGCTGCTATCGGCTTAGATCGGCTAATTGACACTTTTGGCCGATCTTTTGGATCTTACCTTCATAAGGCTGCCCTCGGAGTGGATGAGTCGCCGGTTCAGCAGAGAGGCCAACCAGAATCTGTGAGCAGAATGGTAACATTGAAAGAGGACACCCGGGATATAGCCACAATGATGAGAGAAATCGCTTCTTTGGCAAGAGCGGTGCATTCAACAGTAGTTGCGCAGAGATTCAGCTTCAGGTCAGTTTCAGTCATAGCTGTTATGGAGGACCTCACGATGAGGCTTCGCTCAAAAACCTTCGAAAAGCCCATAAAAAACCTTGAGATCGTTGAGCAGACGGCTGAGGAATTATTAGAGCATTTGCTAAGAGAGGAGCTGGAACGTTCTGTGAGGAGAGTCGGAGTCAAAATACACAACTTCATCAAGGAAAAAGGACAGAAAGAGCTAACCGATTTTGTTGAGACGTAACGGAAAACAAATTGTCAATCAGCTTATTCCCCGTAATTATTCCGATTTCACAAAACTTTTTTCGAGCCTTTCTTTGAGTTCTGCTGTGGAAAAAATCTGAAAGGCTTAACTCTGGTGAAGGACCATAGCAGCCCCACTTACATCCCAAGAAGCAATCGAGATGTATCGAAGAATCAGCGAAAGCCTTGCCGATCCGTCATTATTGAAGCGGCTTAAACGATCTTTTAGAGAAAAGCAGACCTTAACTGAACTACTCGAATGGGTTCATACGAAGCTAACATTTTGCAAGGGCAACATTGCTCGACATAATGATCCATTTGAGATAATCAAATATGGAAAAGGCAAATGTAGAGAGTTCAGCATCTTGTTCACTGCTGTTTGCTTAGCGAATGGTTATCGCGCTCGTTTAATTCTCGACATGTCCGACCACGCGTGGACAGAAATTTGGACTCCACAGCAAAACAGGTGGATTCATTTTGACCCTTCAGAAAAGAGGGTGGATGATGCTGAGATGTACGAACGAGATTGGAAGAAAGATCTGAAAGAGGTTTTCGCCTTCGAAAAAGGAAATATTGAAAACGTGACCAAAACCTACAAAATGTCAAGTAAACGTTATTCGCGAGGCGTTAGGACATGAAGTTTAGCGGTAGAACGGTAACAGCCATCATAGAATTTCCAGCCAACAAGGTTTTATTGGTCAAGAGAGCCACCGTGGCTTTCAAGGGTTTCTGGGCTCTGCCCGGTGGAGGTGTTGACGCTGGCGAAACTGATGAAGCAGCTGTGATACGAGAAGTTAAAGAAGAAACAGGACTCATTGTTGAAGTAGTGAAAAAAATAGGTGAATACCACGAAACTGGTGTGCAAGACGGAATAGAATACGATTACTACCCAGCGTGTTTTATCGTGAAACCTATTGGAGGCAAGACTGCAAGACAGGAACAGGAGATTGAAGAGATCAAATTGTTTGACCTTGAGAAACTTCCGGAAAGACTTGCCTTTGAACATTCAAGGATGCTCAGCGACTATGCAGATGTGCATCTACATCGCGTCTAGCTTGGACCACGAGTCTCGCTTTCTAACAAATACTTTTAGGTCTACGTAGACGAATAATACTTGAAATGTTTGATGCAGTCATCTTTGATTGGGATGGAACCTTAGCCGACACACATAGCTTTGTGGTCAACTCGTTTCAAAAAGCGTTAATCTCGTTTGGATGTAAAATAGACGACGAATTCATAAAGAGAAGGATCGGAACAGGGGCAAGAAACACGATTAAGGAAGCTCTTCAAGCTGCAAACATGCCTCTTGACGAAAGTGTAATTGACCAACTGGTGGAGCAGAAGATTCAGGCGCAGATGGAACAGACCGAAGTCATTAGCCTCTTCGAGGGCGCCTATGAGGTTCTAGACTCTTTGAAAGCCAAAGTAAAAATGGCCTTAGCAACCATGAATAATAGAGCAGTTATCGATAAATTGCTTGCCGAAAGAGGGCTAGAACCGTACTTCAATGTCGTCATCACAGTCGATGAAGTTGCCCAACCAAAGCCCGACCCCGAGATTTTTCTGAAATGTGCCATCAACCTCAGGTGTCATCAAAGGAACTGTGTCGTTTTAGAGGACTCAGTGTACGGCATAGAAGCTGCTAAAAAAGCGAAAATGAAGTGTATAGCCATCCCCACAGGCGCGTTCACCTTGACGGAATTGCAGAGACAAAAACCCGACTTAATCGTCAAGTCACTCCGCAAGACAGAGAAGATCCTAAATTTTGTGTTGTGTTGAATATTCTGCGTCTTAAATTCTCTTCCAACTAGCCTGCTTTGGCAACCATCACACCAGTTGCCTTGACGACGGCTTCCACGGCATCTCCAACTTGTATGTTTAATTCTTCAGTTGCCTCTTTCGTAATCACGGCGGTAACGATGGTGGGTGCAGCAATTTCAATCTCGATCTTAGCTGTCACTACTCCCTTTTCAACACTCTTTACACTGCCTCTGAGTCGATTTCTAGCGCTAATCTTCAAATATTCATTCTCCCAACACAGTCGATATCAACAGTTTCCTGTAATGAAGGTTTCGCACTCATTCATGATGCAACCAACCTCACAGGTTGCTATTCTTTTTAGCCTTCATAGAAGAGGGTTAGTCAAACTCAACGCGCTGCGCGCGCGCATGAGACATCTGATCTAAGCGAAATACTAAAGTTGCAAAAGGTCGAATATCACAGGGAACTGCCAATGCCTATAAACAAGCAAGAATTTGAGAATGGCAAACTACACAGCAGATTGGAGGATGAGATTCTTTCTTTCTTAAATGAACGGAAGGGACGAGCTTTCACTTCACAAGAAATAATGGAAGGAATCCGGTATCACACCGAATTTAGCACCCCCGAAATTTCGAAAATGTCAACTTTTGCAATCGCTGATTTCACGGCCTTTCTCCAACATCTAATTGAAAAGGGAAAAATAACGATGAAAATTGTCAGAGGTCGGATGTACATAATTGCAGCAGCGGATAACCTAGCCAAATGCCCCAAATGTGGAAATGAAATTGGACCGAAGAAAACTTGGAAGATGGCTGGGCGTCCAAATAGGAAAGGTGAGAAAACCCAGCTTTTAATAGGGCTCTTTCAATGTCCGAAGCACGGTGTCTTCAGAGCTGTTTTAAACAAGGAAAAAATTCGCGTTCGGTCAAGCGCGAAACGTCGGAAAACGACTGCGCCTCGCAAGAAGTTGACGCGGAAGAAGAAGACTGCGGGAAAGAAAAAGAGGGTCAAGGGAAGAAAATCTGCTGTCTGGAAACTTGTATAACAACTCTCACGCGCGCGGAGGGCAGGTGCAGCATCAACTCAAGCTAGCACAACCTGATGTTTCAATTCATAATTTCTTTAAGGCAACCTAATACACAACAGTACGAAGCTTGGAGTTCGCAAACGTGGAGAAGACAATTCGACGGCACAAGTTTGGAAATATCGTTGGCGCATTATTCTGCCTCTTGGGGCTGATCGCGCTGATTGCGGTTTTATGGAAAGCTTGGCCGAACCTATCTTCCAACCCAAACCCATTGTCTGCCTTTGGGAATTCCCTTTGGGAAGAGCAATTCAGTCTGCTTCCAGGAGTCCAAATAAGATTGATCTATTTCACATTTTTGGGAATTGCGATGCTAGTCATTGGAGCTTCAATATATGCCTTCAGTCGCCAATGGTTCTTTCTTCCTGGCAAAACAATGACGCTGCAATGCCCCTTCTGTAGAAAGAGCTGGAAAACAAGCTACGATCGGGGGCAGATTCTATGTCCTCACTGCCGCCACTTGGTTCATCCCAGGTTGACAAAACGTTAAACCACTAGGCACCGTCTTCGAAAAAGTGAACACGTCATATGCGCATACCATATATATGACGACCTCATGTGTTGTTTTGGAGAGGTGTGAACCTCCCAGCATTAGGACGTCGTCTGACCCGTCGTACAGCTGAGAGGTCTCAGCCCTGCCTCTCCAAGTTAATGTTTGACGTATAAATTTTCCCAACTTTTATATTCGTGGTTCCTTGGATGATTAAGTGGTAAGATGGAGGACACCTTTTTGAGTGAAAGATGGGTTCGAATTTCCACTCAAATCTTGGATCAATTGAAAAGCCTAGAAAAAGCCGAGAAGAAGGACCGGTTAGACTTGGTGCGGTCTATGCGTTTTACGTTGAGGGCGTTGGAAATGAGCCTTGTAGGGTGGAAACAATGGGTCAACAATCTTGAGATCATGACAAAATTCCCAACAGAGGACTTGGAGAAGATGAACAGGAAACTTTCTGAGCTCACTCGCTCCTTTTTAGAGTACGACTTGGAGGCAACAAAATTAGGGAATAAAATAGGATTGGAAACCGTGAAAAAAGTGAAGAAAGGCAGGAAATCTAAAACTAAAACCTCCTACGTTGCCTAGCGGGAGTTGAGAGCTATTGAAGAGGCGACAACCTGATGCGTGAGAAACTCCAGAGAATTCCTCCTAACCAGAAAGTTACCTCAGAGTTTCCAGTCCTGCATATAGGCTCCCCGCCCCAATTCCACCGGAAAACGTGGCATTTAACAGTTGAAGGCTTGGTGGAAAATCCATTAAAACTGACCTATGAAGAACTTTTAAAACTTCCAAGAATAGTGAGGATAAGTGACTTCCACTGCGTAACTGGCTGGAGCCGCCTAGATACAAAGTGGGAAGGCGTCGCCTTCAAAACCATTTCTAACATGGCCAAACCTCTCAAGAAAGCCCTTCATGTAACCATCGTAGCTGAGGGTGTTTACTCCACAAGTCTACCTCTCAAAGAATTACTATCCCCCGATGTGCTACTTGCATACAAACTGGACGGTGCGCCGTTGCCAACTAAGCATGGAGGACCACTACGATTGGTCGTTCCAAAAAAATACGCCTATAAAAGCGCAAAGTGGGTGCGAATCCTTAGATTCACTGTGCAGCAAGAACTGGGCTACTGGGAAAAACGTGGATACAGCAACAGCGCGGATCCATGGAAAGAAGAACGGTATGAATGAAGCAGCAGAAGCAGCGTATGCCAAATTCTACTACAAACCACGCTTACAGTTACTAACCACCATAGCACTAAACTGCTTATATGTTCACTCAATGAGCGGCAAAAGATCTTCTAGAATGTAATCAACAAACTCCTCTGCAGTACTTTTGCTGAAAAGTGTTACCACACAATTCCTCGTGATGCCTACAACGATTCCCTGCTTTTGAACTTCAAAAACAACATACCAGATTTTTCCATGCTCAAGATAATTACGATAGATCTCAGTGTCAGTCAAATCAGAGCCTGCCAGACAGAGTTTTTCTATACCGGGTATGTCAACTTGATCAAACCATATGAGCTTCGTTGCTTGCGGACTCGACTCGTGTAGCTTCTGGAGAGTTGAGTGGGGAATTTTCGACTCCACAATAGAGCGGGGTGTGATGAAAAGAATCTTGCTGAGCTTGTTGGCAACGTAGTTCGTCAACAACTTTTTCACTCCACGCGCCACTGAAGGTGCCGATATAATGATGAACCCCCTTTTGTCGAAAGTATTTATCCAAAAAGAGGATTCCTCAGTAACAGGTGTTTCAACCAACTTTCGCTGGTAAAACCGTTTACGCATGAAATCTTTGCTAAAGACACCTGATATCGAATTTCCCTTCATTTTCAGATCTAAAACTTCTGACACAAGGCTGGTGGTTTCCCCAGCTTCCGAATAGTAAAGTTCTTCTTCTCGGAAATCCTTAAGCTTTCCAACCATTACATTGGGAGAAGCTCTTTCTTTTATTTCAAATATTTTAGCTGGCAGTACCACGTTTTGCACCACTACAAGTCTAATCCAAGTTTCATTTCTGTTTTACGTTTGAGTATTTCTCCTTGATCTTTGAGATAGCAATATCGGCAATCATAGCATGAGAGATCAAAACAAATTTAGCCCCAACAAGACCAGCTAGATCTGCTGGCTTTTGGTCTTGAGTTATGAGTAGCAAATCATTTTTTTTGGCATATTCAACAACGTCCTTATCCTTTAATCCCTGCAGTCCTGCCTCCTGTGCCGACTCAACATCCCACCCTAATATTTCAAAGTATTCTTTCAATCCTGCATACATTTCATCAAGGAGAAGCTTCATTGAATCACATCACTTACCTATACAGGCGCCATTCATATTAAAGCAGCTCCACCTTCCCTATAGCCGCGTCTCACCCAAAAAAAAGCGGTGAACCTCAGTTTTCTTTATTAACACGAAACACAAATGCAATCTTCTATTGCGCACGCGCAGTGACATGAGAGTTGAAGGAGAATTATGCCACGCGAGAAATCATGCGGAGCTGTCGTGTTTAAGAAGAATACAACTATCCTATATCTCCTTTTGCATTATGCGTCGGGGCACTGGGATTTTGTAAAGGGACAAGTTGAAGCAAATGAAAGCGAAAAAGAAACGGTGATGAGGGAACTGAAGGAGGAAACAGGTATCGAGGGCGCTGACTTCGTGGGAGATTTCAGAGAAGAGATAAACTATTTTTACCGAAGAAGGGACACGACGATTTTCAAGAAGGTCACATATTTCTTAGTTCAAAGTCATACAAGTGAGGTTGAACTGTCTTATGAGCATGTGGCATATGTATGGCTAAACTATAGAAAAGCCATTGAAAGACTTACCTTCAAGAACGCCAGGAACGTGCTGAAAAAAGCACACACATTCTTGAAAAGTGTAGAATCGGTGGGGCAAACGTGATAACCACTTTGTCGGGGCAGGTGTCTGCGACCAATTAATGCATGTATATCCATTTTCGATATATGTCGATTGCAGAGTGTATCAATATATTAAGACATGCGATAAGATTTGTTTGTGAGTACACCATGAGAACAGTTCAACAAAAATGCAGAAAAGCCAAAAAAGTGACAAACTGCTCTTCGGCGAAACAAGAGCGCTTGCCTTGTCCACCATGCATCGAGTTTCACTTGAAAGAGGAGGCTAATCGTGGAAATTTTGGCAGCCTTCTGCTAGAGGCAATTGATGAAAACCTGGAATCACTTGGTGATACTCCCAAGCAAGCAATATATTTCTGCCTTGAAAGGCATTTCAACATGAAAAGACGGGAGATCCCTAATAGACTCGAAGAGTTTGCTGACGCTTTTGAGAAGATACTAGGCGAAGGAGCTAAGCTTCTTGAAATCCGAATAATGAAATGCATATATAAAAAAACCCAACGGCTCCTCAATCACCATCCTCTGAAAAATGAATTGGAATTCATTGCGTACCTTCAAGCATTAAAGGCTTCTCAGAACCCATGAACCACCAATGTGCACACGTGCGTCGACTTTGAATTACCACCAACTTAAATATCATGCAAACAGAATATGTGTTTGATATCTATGCTGCTAGAAGGACAACTATATTATTGGGGAGATAATGCTAGACATATCCCTGAAAAGCCCGGAGTGTACGCCCTCTACGATAAAGATAAGGTTCTGATTTATATTGGGAAAAGCAGCGATCTCCGAAAGGAGTTCACTAGCTACTTAAATACTGATTTTGGGGAAGACCCGTGCAAGCGTGAAACTATTTATTATAAGCGAGAGTTTACTTCAAGTCAAGAAGAAGAAATGAGGGAACTTCTAGAGGAGTATAGGAAAACGAATAACAAACTTCCTAGATGCAACAGCCACACCGCGGCACTTCGCGAGAAGGTTGACCAGGAAATGGCGTTCCACTTCTATGAAGCCATCGGAAAGCCACTAGGCGAAGTAGCTGTCACTCTTGAAGATTTAAGAGAAAGAATCGAAACGATACCAATCTCCTCAATTGAATTCCACCAAACAAGAGGAGATTTCCGCAATTGGATCAAAGAGGTTCTGAAAAATCCTCAACTTGCCGAGAGCATTCATAAGCTAGAGGCATCAGGACAAAAGCTTAGGAGCGACCTATTGATGGCGTTAAATAATCCAAAGACAGATGAGACTGCTTGTCCCGAATGCGGCGTCAAAACGCCATCTATCAAGACATGGAAAATGGCAGGCAGGCCTAGCAAGACTGGAGAAAGATTGCAGCTTACAATAGGCCTGTACAAATGCTCCGAATGTAATAAAACGTTTCGACACGTATTAGCCAAAGAAAAAATCAAGGCTTCCTAAGACTGCAAGTCATATTATGTCGTGGAATTGCCACATATAATGCGTGGAAGACTGTAGCTCAGCTGAGAGCTGAGATTTTACATTTTGCGATCAATCCCAGATAATTCAGTCAATGGCCTGCAAAATGCATACCACATATTTTTCGACAAGTTTTAAATTTGATATGACGCAAGAAATGCTTCAGACATCTGATTTGTAAGAGATGCTGGTGTTGTCATGGAAAAAGAAAAGGTTTTACAGGAAGTGCAGCACGATAAAATCGAGTTTGTAGATTTGATGTTCTGTGACCTTTATGGAAATCTGAAAAGTGTCACGATTTCGCCCAGAGAACTAGAAGACTGCCTTGACAATGGCAAGTGGTTCGACGGCTCTTCTATCGAAGGGTTCACTAGAATCCACGAAAGCGACATGCTATTAGTTCCCGACACGTCCACGTATCTTCGTCTTCCCTGGCCTAGGCACGAAAAAAACGCTGCCAGAATAATCTGTGATGTTCACGAACCAAACAAAGCTCCATTTGAGGGTGATCCCCGATTCATTTTGAAGAAAGTTCTGGAACGGGCGCAGAGCTTGGGATATCGATACCTGGTCGGGCCTGAAATCGAGTTCTTCTTGTTCAGGTCCAAAGATACGCGGGCATACCATGATACTGCTGGCTATTTCGATTTTTCGCCTCACGATTTTGCTACAGACCTACGGGCGTTGATGGTTTCCACGTTGGAGCAACTCGGCATAAATGTCGAAATGACACACCACGAGTGCGCACCCAGCCAACATGAAATTGACATCCAATATGGCGACGCGTTGAAGGTCGCTGACAATACATTGATACTCAAACAAGCAATCAAGACTGTTGCTGGTGACGAAGGTTTACATGCAACTTTCATGCCGAAACCTATCTATGGCGTTAATGGAAGTGGAATGCACACCCATCAGTCAATATTCAGCGAAGACGACCGGAATCTTTTCTATGAAAAAGGAGACAAATACAACCTGTCATCTCTAGCTTACCACTTTTTGGGTGGCCAACTCCGCTACATTCACGAAATTGCAGCTGTCTTGTGCCCGACCGTAAATAGTTACAAACGGCTGGTGCGCGGATATGAAGCTCCTATTTACGTTTGTTGGGGACAAAGGAATCGATCAGCGTTGATAAGGGTCCCGAAACACAGTGAGGGCAGAGAAAGATCAACACGGCTTGAGCTCAGATGTCCAGATCCAAGTTGCAACCCGTATTTAGCCTTCGCTGTTATGCTTGCTGCGGGGCTAGAAGGAATTGCAGACAAAATTAAACCGCCTTCTCCTGTGGAAGAGGATGTTTATGGATTTGATGACAAACGACTGGCAAAGTTCTATATCAAAACCCTTCCATCAGATCTCGAGGAAGCGATGGAGGCGTTTAAAAAAGGTGAATTGGTTAAAGGAATACTGGGTGAGCACGCTTTCAACAAGTATTTAGAAGTTAAACTCATGGAATGCGAAGAATTTCGCCGAACCGTCACTGACTGGGAGATCGAGAAATATCGAAATCTATAACGAGTTCATGGAGTGAAGCTTAGTTTATAGGGGCTATTCGGCTTTTTCCCATTGCTCCACAAGCAGAAACAGTAGTCCCCACGGCGCGCGCGCTGACCAGCTCAGAAATTGCTCATTTTTTCAAGGAATTGAGCTCAAAAACTGTACTATTCTGGCTAAAGCAACTGTGGCTTGAGCCACAGCTATGGGTTTACTTTCTGCTAGTTCTCTGATGTTGTCGATGCCAAAAGCTCTTTTCAAGAAAGCAGCATCTCCCCAAGAAACTCCAGCCATTGCCGTTATTGGTTGCTTCAGCAGCTTTCTGTATTCCCCAGAGTTGAAAGCCCAATCTAAGATTTGCCCCGAGCTCTCGGAGAGAGAACTAATTCCCTGAGCGAGGGTTACATATTTATTGGTGGCGAGATCTTCGACCGTTTGGATTCCAAAGGCCTTTTTCAAATCTTCTGCATCTGATTCACTGACTCCGCTTATTGCGGAAACAGGTGCTTTGCATAGTTCTTGAATATCCTTTTTCTCATATGCTTTGTCATAGAATTTGGTTATGAACCCAGGTTTCTCCAACTCAAATCCACCTAGCTTTTGCGTGTACAGGTCTTGCACGAAGCAGATATAAACATTCTCTTAAATACTTGGGACTTTAATTGGGAAACACGGTTTTCCGCAATTGAGGAATCCCTTCGCTGAAGGTTGCGCATGCGTGCGGGACAGTGTTGCAGGTAATTGTATTCTGGCTTGCAGTCTTTTGTGAATAGTCGAAGTATTGCACCGAAAATTTATAGAGCCTTCATAAATAAAGAATAACTACTTCATCAGGTGGAAAAACATTGCTTAACCCAGTTCTGAAGGCTGCCAATAGAATAAGAAAGCTTGAAGTTCAAGGAGCCAGAAATGTTGCCATTACAGCGATTCAAGCTGTAGAGGCTTTGGTAGGGAAAACTAAGGCAAGGAACAAAGAGGATCTTTTAGAAGAGCTCTCAAAAGCTAAGCACCTTCTTTTCACGTCAAGAGAGACGGAACCACTAATGAGAAACGGTGTTAGATTGATCATAAATCAGGTGGAAAGAAGTAGAGAGGAAGGGATTGAGAAACTTGTAGAGATAGTCTCCTGGTCTTCGCGACGCTTCCTAGAAAGCCTTGAGGATGCAAAGGACAGAATCGCTGAGATAGGGGCTAGAAGAGTTGGAAACGACCATACAATTCTCACTCACTGCCATTCTTCAACGGTTACACATTTGCTCCGAAAAGCAAAGCAGGAAGGAAGAGATTTTGAGGTAATATGTACTGAGACAAGACCTTTTTTTCAAGGCAGAATAACTGCGAAAGAAATGCTGGATTTAGGAATAAAGACAACTTTGATTGTGGATTCTGCTGCGCGTTTTTTCATGAATCAAGTCAATTTTGTGATTGTTGGAGCCGACGCTATTACTTCAGAGGGGAATGTGATAAATAAGATTGGTACAAGTATGATTGCCCTAGCCGCGCAAGAAGCGCGAACGCCTTTCTACGTAGTGTCGGAACTCCTGAAGTTTGACCCTGCTACTATGTATGGCGATTACGAGAGAATAGAGGAGAGAGATGCAGCGGAGATTTGGGAGAATGCCCCAAAAAATATCGCAATAAGAAATCCAGCTTTTGACGTGACGAGGAGGGACTTCATCCACGGAATAATGTGTGAAGAGGGCATAATTTCTCCTCATTCAATAATTGAAGTGATGCGCAGGAAACACCCGTGGGTTTTTAGGTAATCGAATGACTACAAGACTGTATTCCAAGTTTGCAGTGCCACTCTAAGTTCCTTGTGTGTCTGAGCGAATTTTCTTAGTGGTATACGTTTTACGGTCGCGTCCACTGCTTGTCGCATGGCTTTTGCGCCTGCTACTGTTCCCTTCTTATGACCGTGAATTCCTCCGCCAGCTTGAATGACGCAATCTTTCCCGAAAAACTCCGTCAACGCGGGGACCAAGCCTGGGTGTAAACCACCTGAGGCAACCGGGAAGACCTGTTTTAATCCAGACATCTTTGTTTTTAGGGCCTTAATGTTGGCTCTCACCTCTTTTCTTGTTTCATGCATTTTTCCAAAGACTGTGCCAACGTGGAGTTGGTCTACGCCTATTATTCTTGCTGCTTTAGCGACTACATTCATCGAGATTCCATGTGCAGGATTCTTTGTGAACGCTGCATGACCAGCTCGGTGTGCATGAATCACAAGATTGAAGTCTCTCTTGCGTAAAGTTTGCAGCGCTGCGAAACCACACGTTATAATATCAACCATAACGTATTCTCCGCCTTGATCAAGTACGAACTCTGCCCTTTTTACCATCTCATCTGTTTCAGCTGTGATATTGGCCATGTAGGTTTTTCTTTCCCCAGTCTCTGCCTCGGCTCTGTCTCGGCTCTCCAAAGTTTGCATTACACGATCTTCAAAAGGATTAAATTTTTGGCTGCTCAGGTTTTCATCATCTTTGACCATGTCGCATCCTCCTATCCACGCTTCATAGGCGACCTGCGCATGGTCTTGCGTCTTCAGCCCGAGTTTTGGCTTGATGATGGTTCCTACTAGCGGGCGGTCATGAACCTTCAAAAGCCGGCGTATCCCTCCAATACCATATTTTGGACCTCTGAAGCTTTTTATTAACTTCTCAGGCAGGTGGATGTCCCTTAACCTCAGTGATTCTAATGCTCTTAACCCGAAAATGTTACCGGATATGCTGCTCAACAAGTTGGGCATGTTATTGGGTTCGAAGAGTTCAATTGGATAGGCTACTTTTACATCGGCACCATTTATGCTGAAAACTATGGCTGCCAGTTTCTTCAAGTAGTGTTTTGTGGTTGTGAGCTCTGTCCACGTTCCAATTGAACTTTCAGCAGCGACTCCACCGGCTGCCTTCCTTATGTCGAATTCTTTGGGCCTGATGGCGAAATCACAAATAACGTCCGTATGTGCAGGTTCGTATTTTAAGTCCACGAAGTCCTCGTATTTCAATAAGCTAACCTCCAACAACCTCTAGTTTGCCTAAGATTTCTGCTGGCCGAATTGATAGTTCATTCTTCAGTGTCTTCAAACACTCCCAAATGGTTAACGACATTCTTGTTCTTCAGGCTGTAGAAAACCCATTTTCCTTTTCGTCGATCCTTCACTAATCCCACATCTTCTAGGATGCCTAGGTGGTGTGATGCTGTAGGCTGGGTTAGATCCAAAGCAACCATAACTTCGCAGACGCACATTTCCCGAATATTCAGAAGTGCCAGCATTTTCAGTCTCGTCGGATCAGAAAGCGCCTTAAACAATCGACCTCGCCTTTTAACTTGGTCTTCAGTCGCAATTTCTCTGACCAGCTGCTTGAGATCTAATGCATACTTTGAAGCATCTTCGGCGGGGCAGATTCCTGAACTTACTAAACGAGCAAGCCTTTTGCTGACCTTTAGCTTCTGCTTAATCATGAAGACCAACATATAGATTTGATATCAAAATATTTAAATATGTTTTCGGAGCACTCACATTGACAAACCTAAATACGTTATTCCGGCAACACGTTTCGCGGGGCAGATATACCTGGTTGAAGAAAGTCGCAGTATTTCCCAGCTATAAGTGTTGGAATCGACAGCCTGCGCGCGCGGCAAGAAACTCAACAATCGCGGTTCTGGGGTGAATGAACGAAGCCAGATGCAACTAGTGTCATACCTGATGATAAATCTAGCTGGAGCCATGTTGTGCCAATAGGCTCTGTGCTCAAAGAGAGAAGGAGATTCATGAAGATTCGAAAAAATAGTTTAATGCGTATTAATCGCGTCTTACGTTGACTTCGGTTCGCTAACTTCTGCCAAGTATTTCAGATTTAAGGGTCTGTATACAGCTTTTCCTGCGAGATTCACAACAATACTCTGAACATCTTCTAGTATGGGTCCGAGCTGCTCCCTGTGAGTAGTCAAGAACTCGTCAAGGTCTGCATAGCTCCTGTGAAGTGAAAACATGACGCCAGTCATTCCCATTCCCCTACAGCCTGCTCCAAAAATGACGTTCGGTTGTTTCTCCAACCATTTCATCGATTTCTCAATAGCGTTCATGCTTTCTCTAGTTGATCCTAATCTGAGGGGGCTCTTGACCAAGGTAACCGCAAGAATTTCATAGCCAAGTTTTCTCCATTTCGGAATTGTGGTATATCCGTCAATCACCTCTCTTTCTAGTCTTGCCCTTCTCCTAGTCACAGTAGGCTGAGATACCCCAATCTTCTTTGCTAACTGCCGATCGCTAACCTTGGAATTCTTCATTAACTCAAAAAGAATTCTTTGGTCAGTGTCCTTTAACTTCATTATCTATCAATAGTAATATGCTTCATAATTATTTTTTATGGCTTGTGGAGAAACCTAACAATCTATGTTCGCGCTTGTCCTATGCGCTCGCGCACAATTGCTTCAGTCACAGGAGCAGATTCCAATACTCTGCATTCATGCAAAATTGGAGGAATGACGTGCGCATCTTGCGCCCAAACCATAAGGAACGGCCTCGGGAAGACGGAAGGCGTCGTTGAAGCAAACATGAACCTGGCATCTGAAAAGGCTGTAGTCGTGTATGATCCACAAGCGATAGATTTCGAAACCATAAGAACCGCCATCGAGGCAATGGGTTTTTTTGTACTTGGCAGAGAGAAAGGCGCAGCCTTACAAACTCTCAAAGACGTTGACACGATAGTCTTTGACAAAACGGGAACCATCACAAAGGGTAAACCAGAAGTTACTGATGTAATTCCTGCAGAAGACATGTCAGAAGAAGAAGTTCTACGCTTAGCAGCAAGTGTTGAGGTTGGGTCAGAGCCCTCTTGGCGAAGCAATTCTCAGGAGCGCTAAAAAACGAAACCTAGAGCTTTACGAGGGCGAAGCCTTCGAAACTATAACTGGAAGAGGCGTGAAAGCGAAAATTTACCTTTCTTCTCCAAAGCTAGTTCTGGTTGGAAACAGGAAGCTGATGAATGAACAGAAAGTGGATTATCAGCTTCTAGAAGGAGTTTTGGCGCCGCGCGCGCGAGCAGGAAGCCAAGACTACCATGTTTATTGCGATAGAGGGGAAAGCCGCGCGCGCGCATCAAACGCCAACTTGCTAAGAAAGGCTTAAATTCTCCCTTCATTCACACCGCGTACGCGAAGGAGGTGAGAGCTTATGTCAACAGACCCCGTATGTGAAATGGAAGTGGATGAGAAAAAAGCGAAGTACCAAGCAGAGTACATGGGGAAAACATACTACTTCTGCGCACCAGGCTGCAAAAAGGAATTTGAAAGGAACCCCAGTAAATACGTCAAAACGTGAAAGCCGTAATTTCTGGTACATCTGCTCAGATAATGAGTCGCGAAATATCTCAAGGTATTTATGGCTAAGTAACTCCTATTTAATGGGACTAGCAATGACAACACCGCACTACTGACCTTGTTCGGTGTAATTCTGATCCCCATTGCGCGCGCGCAGTGGTGCTTTCTTTGATAGCCGAATACGTGCACAATCTAGAAAACATCCCTTGCGCGCGCTGCACGCGCTACACAAAATATATATTCCCGCAAGAAAAAGGCTGGAACACCATGCTAGATGGTACTATAACACAACTACTCATTCTAATTACTGCTCTCACTAGCTTAGCGGTGGCAAGCCACTTTGCAATAAAATCAATCGAAAAACTCATCGAAATTACTGGATTGAGCGACGCATCAGCCGGTTTCATAATCCTCGCAGTATTAACTTCTGCCCCTGAGATGGTCGTCGCACTCTTCGCGATCGCTCAAGGAAACCCTGCCATCAGCATTGGTGACATCCTAGGATCCAACGTGTTCAACATTGGAGCAGTCATCGGAGTCTTAGGCATCATCGGGTACCTCAAGACCTGCTGTACCGATTTACTCGTAGAGCTGACAGACATGCTTTTCATAACAGTCCTAATTCCACTGCTTCTTGTCATTAATCAATACCACATCTTAGACATTCCAAGCCCAATCATTGGCATCATCCTCCTCGCCACCTTTCTTGCAAACACATTTGTAATGGCCCGAAAAAGAACACCGCCTATCAAAGTGAATGGTAACAAAGCAATAAGTAGAAGAAAAAAAGGCGCTGTGATCGTAACACTATTGCTGAGCTTCACAATTATAGTAGTAGCTGCTCGCCTAACCGTCAATTCAGCTTTAGACATAGCTATTGCCTTTGGAGTCCCGCCAATCCTAATAGGTGCAAAAATCGTTGCTTTGGGCACCTCACTGCCAGAATTTACAGTCGACCTTGCAGCAGTCAAACGAGGTCGAGTGCAACTTGCTTTGGGAGGCATTCTCGGTTCTAACCTTACAAACCTAACACTTGTACTCGGACTAGTTCTGATAGCCTCTCCCTTCACAGTGGACATGAACATTTTCATCGAGATCCTCCCATTCTTACTAATAACAACTGTCATTTTCTGGCGCTCAATTATGCGAGGTGGAGTCTCAAAAGCTAGCGGGGCAATTCTAATACTGACCTACGTTCTATTCCAAGTTCTTGTCATTAATGTATAGGCGCTAGTCCACATTCCTCTCTCGAATGCAGACACGTATAAACAACCCATTATAGCTCGAAAACCAATGTAAACTCATTGATGCAAAAGGGAACTTAAATTTTTATCTCTTCCCATCTGAATTCTACTAGACAAGGGGGAAGAGGATGTCCCACGAAATCATTCAAATGCCTTTGGGATTCAACGATTGCTTCCTTATCCGAGATGGAGAGGTCATAATGATTGATGGCGGAGCGCCAGGTAAGATAGGTGAATTCAAGGCTGCAATAAGGAACATGCCCCCAGAGCCCGCTGACATAAAACTCGTAATCATCACTCATGGGCATATCGATCACATAGGTTCACTCAAAGACATAAAGGAACTCACTGGGGCTAACATTGCCATTCACCGGCTCGACAAAGAATGTGTTGAAAGGGGCAAATGGATAGACCTTCACAAGCCTCAGGGCGTCGGTCGCTGGGGATGCGCGCACGCTCTTCTAAGCTTTATTTCATTGAATTTGATTTATCTTAGCTGCTAGAATGAAATCATTCTGTGAAAGGCCATTTATGGCATGGGTTGTTAGGGCAAGGGTTACCTTATTCCATAATATTTTAATATCTGGATGGTGTCCTTCGTCTTCAGCTAGTTTTGCAACTTTGTTCACGAATTTAATGGACTCTTGAAAATCCTTGAATCTGTAGATTCTCTGAATCTTATTGTCAGTAAGCTTCCAACCTTCAACCTTCTCAAGAAGCTTCTTTGCTTTCAATATTTCCATTGGAGGAGTTCCTCCTTCAAGGTTTGCACTTCAACGCTGCAAGCTCAGAGTTCATGTGCTTAGTCTCACTTATTACAGGTCATGAGTTTACTGATGATGTTATGTCAGCTTCTATTCTTCTTCAACTGTGATAGCTTCTGTAGGGCATGATATTACACAGGCCATGCAGAGGATACATTCATCTGATCTGACTGGTACAGATTTTTTGGAATCTGGATACTCGGCGAGTGTCTGCATTTCGAAGACTTCAACAGGGCAGACACTCACGCACACTTCATCTCCATTGCATTTGGTCCAATCAACCTTAACTTTTGGCATATACTTCACCTCAATAATCTTGATTGAGTTATATTATTTATTTCATCAAAGAGTGGTTACACGCAGAACAGCTTTTCCATAGTCCATGAACACTGCAATATTCTCTTGCCTTCATGCATGCATGCCCCCCAAATTGTCCATTTTTATTCTCGCATACCCATAATAACTTGAGCTGAGTCGTGAAAATGGAGACCATAAGGAAACATTACGATGAGAAATCAGTCACCTACAGAATTACTCGTCAAAGTTTAGTATTCAAGATTTATGATGCCATTACATGGAAATTCCTGGAACCTCTTGTTCCAACCGATCCTAACAGTCTTGTTCTGGATGCGGGAGGTGGAACTGGAATCTGGACGATTCCTATGGCGAGAAAGGGCTGCAAAGTGGTTTTACTGGACATATCTGAAAGAATGCTGGAAGAAGCCAGGAAAGAAGTCCAGATAGCAGGTCTGCAAGATCGGATTGAGATCCGAAAAGCTGACATGCGAAATCTGGACTATCCAGATGAGACGTTTGATTTAGTACTATCAGAACACACTCTTTTCTTGTTCAAAGAGCCAAATCAAGTTGTGGCTGAATTAGTAAGAGTTCTAAAAAAGGATGCACCTATCGTGCTATCAGCTCAGAACAAATTGATACAGGTCTTAGCCCACCTTCCAAATGATCCAACAAAAAACCCTGATATCATAAAGACTGCAAACCGAATCTTAAACAAAAAAGAGTACGATTTACTTTCCAAAGAAAAAGCCATAAAGATCTTCAGTTTGACCCCACAAGAATTTCAAGACATTTTAGAAAGAAACGGCTTAAAAATAGAGAGGATCTTTCCAAAGCTTGTAACCATGCCTTTAAGATTCGAACCCAATTTCTTTATGCAAACAGATATTCCTAAAGAAATTGAGACCAATATATTGCAGCTTGAACTTGCGTTCTCTGATCTATCTGCTACAGAAGTTTTAGGGGCTCACTTACAAGCAATAGCGCGAAAAAGATGACATTTAATGATAAATGAGGAATTGACTATCGAAGTAGAATCCAGATGCATTTCCATATGGAAAGAACCTTGGGCGAGAAGATTAGCTCGAGTAACTTTGCTGATAGATTTCAATGAGCGGATTGTGGTTGTCATGGACACTTCGAATGGTTTCTGGTTCTTACCTGGCGGAGGAGTTGAAAAAGGCGAGTCAGTTAAAGAGGCAGCGAAAAGGGAGGCAGAAGAGGAACTCGGTTTGAAAATAGAAATCATTCAGGCAATTGCGAAGTTTCATGTAACATTGGTATCAGCAGCTAAAGAAGAGCAGATTAAGATTCCCCCATATGTAGTTATGCGTGCCGCGTCTGTAGGAGGTCAACTGAGATCAGAATATGCTCCAAATCGGAAAATCCTTCTTATCGATAGGGAAGAATGCGAAAGGCTTCTGCAAAGGTCCGATATTCCCAGCAAGTATGAATGCTTTAAACCTCATCATCACATTTCAAAAGAGGCGATCAGACGATTCATAGTTACGGATTGAAGTTTATCAGCACTCTCATAAGCTAATTAGAAGCAGAAATCTTCCAGCCAAGTTTTCTAAGTATATCTTTTAGTATTTTCAGACTTTTCAGCGCGTTTTCCCTTGGTCGAATTTCAAGTGTAAAATTAACCTCTCGTGGGGCAAGCAGTCTTAGATAACGAGGGAAATCGATTCTCCCTACTCCTAATATATCATGTGAATACTTTCCAGGCTTTTGATCATGAAGATGGCACTCTCGGATACTTTCCATATGGTGAATCAGGAAATTCTCCACTTGAGCAATTGTTTTCCCAACATCAGTGTGACTTTTTGGTATATCCCATCTCAGAAAGAGCTTCCCTGTGGGCAACAGTTCTCCCAAGACCTCTATCGCCATATCACTGAGATGATCGTTCTCAACACAAATAGCTACTTCTCCTCCGGAGTGATCAACGAGTTCAAGCAGGCTTTGCTCCAGAACATTCCTGTGAAGAACCCAGTGATCCTTCAAATAGGTTCCTTTTCGTCCAGCAAACACAAAGTCGAATGGAGGATCAATGTGAATAGTTAATCTTTCCGCGTCAACATCCCGGGCAAAGTCAAGGCACAGCTTCATCCGACTAAGAACAGCTTTTCTAACCTCTGGATATAGAGTTCCAAGATTAAGGTAGTCAGACGGGGCGTGAAATGAAATAGACACGTTTCTCGATGCTGCAGCTTCCCGGATATGCTGTCTTTGTGATTGGCTGAAGCGTTCAGGAAAGAAACGAGGGATCATCAAATCTGGAACAATGTATCCAAAACCATTCCTACTTGCGAAGTCAATCGCGTCTAAAATATTAGCGTCATAAACTACATGATAGCCAAAGCGTTTCCAAGATAGTTCTTTCATGCCCAATCGTTCCCTAAGACCTCAAGTGCGTGCAGTTAATTTTTCCACGTCACCCTCTTCGGAATAATCATTCTTTCTTCTTCTTAAACCACTTAGCGAGTTCAACGCTGCTCTCTACGTTTCTTTCAATTTCATTCATCGATGGCTCTATCGCCCTATATGTCTCACGATTGTTTCCTCTGTGGTCTCGTAAACAAATCACATAAGTTGGAAATGCGACAGTCTTTAAACTATCAAGGCAAAGCAAGGTCTCTTCTTTGCTATATGGATTATATTGGGCATGAATTCTGAAAAATTCAACTTGAGCCCCATACTTGTTCTTCATTTTTTCGTACATTTTCTCAAATAATCCCTTCTGCCTTTCACAACCACTGCATTTTTCTCTAGTTACTGCAACGACATAGGCTATCCCATATTTCTTAACAAAAAAATCTACAAAATCTATTTTTTTTCATTGAGTATCTTGTGGGTTTTCGAGAATTCAAGAAGTTTAACAGACATGAAAGACCATCAACTACGAGTTTATTTAAGCATTTTCTTGGTGTTCAGTGATGGTGCGGGGGGTGGGATTTGAACCCAACCCACGAACGCCTACGCGACAAGGTCCTAAGCCTTGCTCCTTTGACCAGACTCGGAGACCCCCGCTCAGACATTCATTCCAGAGACTGAAACCATATATAAGCGTGAGCATCAGTCGTTTCGAATGTTCTATCACATCAAGAAAGTGTGTATTTTTATATGCTAAAGTGCATTTCGGATTCAGATGCTGAATTCATAACCTACTTATGCCCAGTCTTTTCTGATTATCAGTTGATAAGCCATGAACTCTGAACTTGAAGAACAGCAAACTATTGTTCGTGAACTCAAAGAACAACTCCAATTAATGGAGAAGGACGAGAAAGAACTGACTGAAAAGGTCAAATTGCTTGAAACCAAACTTGTTGTTCAAGATTTGCGGGCTAAGATCAAAGCGAAGAGAGACACAATCACGCGACTTCGTAACAGAGCAACGGAACTCGAAGAAAAACTGAAATCCACAACACCGACTACCATAGAAGAGCAAATTCAACCAATGCCAACTCCAGTAGAAGAGCAGATTCAACCAACGCCACCGCAAGAGGAAGCGCCGCGACAATTTTTCTAAGGCCACACCTTTAGTTCTTCAACTAAGGAAGAAAATGCGACTTACCAGATGCGTCTCTGTCTCCCTGAAGATTTTCGTTTAATACGACGATATTCTAGAGGATGCAGAATGCACGCAGTTCAATCTCTGTGCATAATGATACCGGCTTTGTGATAGCTTCGCGTTTTCAGAATCGAAGACCTGGCCTTGGTTTATCATAATACTGATTTCCACTTCATACAATTTTTCAGAGACTTATCAATAAGAATCTAGTGATAGAGATGTCGAAGAATACGAGAAAGAGAGTCAAAATCAAAGGATATTACATGAAAGTTCGACAACGGTCAACTAGCAAAGGAAAGAAAGGAACGATTTGCGGTAAGTGGGTGTCAAGCAAGAGGGGAAAGACACGTGCATACAGATGTGCCGCTCGAACCAAGCGCACAGTGCGCATACGTTGTGGTCATAAAAGGGCAAGCAAGCAGTGCCTGCATGAGAATAAAGGCAGTCGGAAGTGCTCCCAACTTTTAATTTCATACAACTAGGCACACGCGCTTTTCACGGCGCGCGCGTATCTCTTTTTATTCAAATCTATGAGAAAGCACCTCGCCACCTTTCTTTCGTATTGGCCATGCAGAGGACAAAATCTAAAAGCTGATTAGCTAATTTAGTTTTATGCCTCAAACTGGATTAAAGGGGCCATTTTCGATTAGCAAAGAGATAATTGACAGTGCTGTAACTCCAACTCCTGGTGTATTTGTGCTTGGCTACTTAGAGATAGGTGGTGATTTCATTCCGAAGTATGTTGGCAGATCAGATGATGATATTAAGCAAAGTCTAAAAGATTGGGTTAATAGCAAATATTCGAAATTTAAGTTTGAGTGTTACGACTCCGCAGAAGTAGCATATACAAAAGAATGCAGATTACACCACGACTGGAAAGAGCAACTAGACAACCAAGAGCATCCAAAAAAGCTTGATGCAAGATGGAATTGCCCATGCTGTAAATCATCTATAGGCACTAGTAAAAAATGAGGCCTACATGCGCATCCTAGACTTTGTTTGTTTCTCGAGTTTACTCTGGTTTGGGACTTAGCGCGCGCAATAAGCATATTGGACTACTTAGAAAACTCAAAACCAATAAATATAGCAAAAGGCGAAAGCATTTCACGACAGATAGACGGGCCTCGGTGGCCTAGCCCGGTAGGGCATCGCCTTGGTAAGGCGGCGGTCGCGGGTTCAAATCCCGCCCGAGGCTCCTTTACTCGTTTAGTACGCTTGGTTTTCTTCACGCGTTCTTGCACTTTAGATGTGGGACGTGGGCTGTTCATTTTGAGATTCTCTTGGATAGTTCCTCATAGAAGTCGAGTGATTCTGGGTTGATTAGGGCGTCTTTATTTGTGACTGGTCTTCCATTCATTATGTTTGAAATAGCGCTTTCAACTTTTTTCATGTTGAAGGTGTATGGTATGTCCGGTGCTTCGATTGTGAGGGCTGGTACATGTCGAGGAGAGGCTTCGGCGCGAAGCGATTTTTTAATTCTGTCTTTTAACGCATCGGTTAAATGATGCCCTGGGTGGAGTTTGACGAATAGAATTATTCGCTGATCGTCCATCCAATTTTGTCCCACAACCATGCTGTCTGCGATTTCCTCGAATTTTTCAATCACGTTATAGATTTCTGATGGTCCAATGCGTACTCCAGAAGGCTTTAGGGTGAAGTCAGAGCGACCATAAAAAGAGATTCCACCTGTATCGCTGTGGATGCAGATCCAATCACCATGCCGCCAAACATTCGGGTAAGTGTTGAAATAAGCGTTTTGGTACTTTTTGCCTGTAGGGTCGTTCCAAAAAAAGAGGGGCATGGAAGGAGCTGGAGCTTCGCAGACAAGCTCCCCTTGTTGATCGACGACTGGCTTTCCCATCTCGTTGTAAGCCTTCACTTTCATTCCCAAGGCTGGGCCTTGAAGTTCACCAGCGTATACAGGCTGGATGGGAGTTCCCGCTGCAAAACAGCCGTTGATGTCCGTGCCGCCTGATATAGAGTTGAAGTGTAGGTCTTCTTTAACTTCGCAGTAAACATATTCAAACCCCTCAGCGGAAAGGGCTGAGCCAGTTTGAGATATTTCTCGCAACGATGACAAATCAAAAGTCGTTCCTGGCTTGGCACCCAAGCTTTTAAGATAGATGATGTAGCTTGCGCTGCAGCCAAAAATGCTTATTCTTTCATCTTCCACCATTCTCCACATTGTTTTCCAGTCTGGATAGCTGGGGTTGCCATCATACAGCACCAGTGTAGCCCCTACGGCTAAAGAGCTAAGCAGCCAATTCCACATCATCCAGCTGGGTGTCGTTATGTAAAATATCCTGTCATTGCATTTCAGGTCGGTGTGAAGCAATAGCTCTTTCAGATGATTGATGAGAACACCCCCGGCTCCTTGAACCATGCACTTCGGCTTGCCTGTCGTGCCCGAGGAAAACATAATATAAGCTGGATGGTTGAAGGGCAATTGCTCGAACGGGATCAACATTTGTGTTTTCCTAGAAGCATAGACATCGTGAAGCAATGAGTTGGGGATCGAAGCAATGTCTGGAGCTTCTTGAACGAAAGGGAAAACGATAGTTTTCTCTAACGTAGATAGTCCCTTTGCTACTTGTTCAGCCTTTGGCAGGATGTTGAATGTCTTCCCCTTGTATTTGTATCCATCAACAGTGAACAAGACTTTGGGCTCAATTTGAGTGAAGCGATCAAGAACTGCTTTTGGGCCGAGTTCCGTGCCACAGGAAGACCATGTAGCTCCAACGCTTGTTGTGGCAAGCATTGCAATGGCAGTTTCGATGAGGTTGGACATGTAGGAAACTACACGGTCTCCAGCAGAGACACCAATTTCACGTAATAATTTCGCCAAGTGGGCCACGGAATTGTGCAGTTCGGCATAGGTCATGCTAACCGATTTCTGGGATTCTCCTCTAAATATAAAGGCTATGTGCGAATCTCGATGACTTAGAAGGTTTTCAGCGAAATTCAGCCTTGCTCCGATAAACCACTCTGCACCTGGAAATTTTCCAAGGTCATCTACCACCGCCTCGTATTTGCAGGAGGCTTTCACATTTCCAAATTTCCACATGGCTTCCCAAAAATCTGACGTACAGTCAATCGACCACTTGTGCAGCTGTTCATAAGAGTTGATTTCCAGGTGATCTTCTTGGTTAGCAAAATCTATGAACTGGTTTATGTTTGATTTCGCAATGCGCTCCTTGGAGGGTTCCCAAAGCTTGTTTTTCATGTTTGCCCACTTTCTCCTTTGAAGAGACTCTTACGGGTAACTACTTTAAAGGCAAAATAAGGTTTACGTGAAAACAGCAAATCAATCCGTGAGGTGTTCAAGTCTCCCATTGTTTACGTGTTTTCAATGCGCATTCGATTGGCTTTGGTGACAGGCACTTCTCGTGAAGGGTCATTTTCTGAAATATTACATGGACGCAATCATCTCTATATTTCGCCACCCGCGAGCATTGTTTATGGCGTCTATCAACGTTCTGACAATTAATGAAGAACCCGAAGAAAAGAGGGATCTAGTGAAGATTGTAGACAATGCGAAGAGCTATTTTCCATCCGAGACATGGGATGACATCTACTATATTGGAAAACTCATTTTGGACCATGATGTTAAGATAACATTGAGTGAAGATTGTCTTGGGGCATTTCTATTTGAAAAGTTAATTGGCAGAATTAAGCGGATTAGAGATGCTGATGATTTGATGAATGTTTTGTTGGCAGTGACGCCCGATCCAATTGTAGCCCAGTATCACTCTTTTGATGGAAAAAACTTCGTAAGAACGGTCTACCTCGTACACGACTACGTTGCTGAAAACGCTGGAGTTGTTTCTTTTTTCAAAATTAATGACAGGTCGTCGAGTAAGGTGGTTGCCCATGGGTTGGGCCACAATAAGGGACTGCGCCATCACGCAGTGCCTATTGACTTGATGCATTCTGAATTGTTGAGACTTCCAGTCTTGCAGGTGGAAGGCTTTTGCAGAGTTTGTCTTCGCAAGTTAGCTCAAGACTAATTCATTCCTAGCGCGCCCACGCGTTGCGGTGCAACGGACTTGGTTGTTTCGCTCACATTCCATACATTTGATCGGGAGCAAGAATGTATGTGAATCTTTTTCTCAATTTCTGACGCATAGAGTAGCAGAGGTGGCATTCGTCAACATATTCGTCATTGTGCTCAACTTGATACTTTTTAACTAGTTCTGCGGGTCCTCCTTTCAGTATTGGTCCACATATTGGATGTATTTCTGGATTGTAATTGGCAAGTAGATCTGACAATGGTGTGTGTTTCATGTTGCCTATTGTGATGCCTTGGCAAACGTGAACATACCCAAATGGGTCAATGTGAACTCGACCTTGATTAGCAAAGTTCTCGGCTTGGCATTCATCAAGTTGTGTCCATGGCTTTGTTGGGAGCTCTTCAACTAGTTTTTCGGCTGCTCGACCCTTTAGCAAAGTCTTGCCTTCGGTGACTTGCTTTCTCTTCCACCCTTTTTCTTTCATGTAGATTTTGGGGTCTTCTATTGCGATTTTGCCAACTGGCAAGTCAAGTTTCTTTGCGGCTTCGTAGGCATATTTGGCGAGATTTTCCTCAGTTGGGTCGTAATGGTAGGCGTCGTCGCTTATTGACAGATCGGAAATTCCGATTCTCGAAATTGGAAGGAGCCATTCTTTGGCGTCTTCGATCGACGTGGCCCAATAGGCGTTTGTGACAATCGCTCTTTTGAAGCCGAAATCTCTGGCTTCCTTTAAGCCACGCAGCATAGTCTGAAAGTAGAGAAAAGGTTCGCTTCCTTCAAAACATATCGATTTGACTTCTTCTGTTTGCTTTGCCTCGGTGAGAATTTGGCGTATATCAGAAATCTTCATTACACCTTTTGCTGTGGGACAGCTAAATACAAAGCAGTGGTCACACTCGAAAGTACATTGATAAGTTAGGAGAAGATGTAATCCTGCTATTACCATAGTCTACTATGAATATCAGCGGCATTTATCACTTTTGCAATGGAGAAACATGGATAGCCACCAAATTTTTTCGCTGATTTCACGAAAAAGTTATAGGGATTTATACATTAAATTCAACAAGTTTTGGAGGAATAAGTTCTATATATAGGGTGACAACAACATGATGAGGGGGCTGTCGTGGCTTTCGAGGAGCTCTTACCATACTTAACTGCGGCTGTAGCGGCTGTTGCAGTCCTTCTCATATTTTATGCTACTAGATTCAGAAAATCGAAAGTAGGAGACCCTGTGTTGCCTTCCCCCGTACAGGCTGAAGCTGCGCAGAAATGGCGCTCTAGAGCTCAAAGAAGCATATCTTCAGATGACGCATCAGGGGCAAAAAATGAGCTGAGAACCCTAAGTTTAGAAAGAGAAATCCTGAGTGACGCTATTCGGCGACTCTATGAAGCCCATGCAGAAGGGAAAATCACTGAGGATGAACGTGAACAGCTTGGTAAGAGATACAAGTCGCGAATGATGACAATTCGAGAAGCTATTTCGGAGAACGAATCTCTGGTCGCGCTTCATGAATTAGAAACTATGCAAGAAGACCTCATTAAACTGTTTGATGAACGGTTTGATGAATTGAACGTTAAAATCGAAACTTTACGCTCACAGGTTGGGGTGGAAGCTGAGGAAACGATTCTTCCCTCCGTGATGTCTCTCTCCCAAATGGAGAAAGAGGTTCCTGAGAAAACTCGGGTTAAACGGAAAAGGAAAGCTTCGCGTAAGCCTTCGCAGAAATCTCGCAAGACAGAGGCAGAGGAACGGATAGAAAAGATTCAAGCAGAGGTTGAGAAAGTTTTAGACCGCCTTGAACAGATGGAGGCTGAACCATAGCTTGGATTGGCGGGAAAACGCCAAAAAAAGGGCTGCTGCGCACGCAGTCAGACATGTTGAAGAAGGATTTGCCGTAGGCTTGGGAAGTGGAACAACGGTTGCTTACGCCCTTCGGGAGCTTGGTAAAAGAATAAGGGAAGAGAACTTATGTATTTGCGGAGTTCCCACCTCTAGTCAAGCCTTCCTATTGGCGGTTCAGAATAACATTTTGGTAACCACTTTGGATGAGCATCCTCTTCTAAATGTAACGATTGATGGCGCGGATCAGGTTGATGAAAAGCTAAACACGATTAAGGGCATGGGCGGGGCGTTGACTCGCGAGAAAATCGTCGCGTCCGCGTCAAAAGTAAACATCATTGTGGCGGACGAGACCAAGCTAGTGAAGATATTGGGTGACAGTCAATCGGTTCCGATCGAGGTGCTTCCCTTTGCGGTGTCCCCTGTGGTGGCGAACCTGAAAAAAATGGGAGGTGCGCCCACTCTACGCGAAGCAAAAAAGAAGCTTGGCCCTGTGGTGACCGACAATGGGAATTTCATTCTCGATGTTAATTTTGGCCCTATTGAAGATCCCGCTGGATTGAGTCAAACGTTAAAGGGCGTTCCAGGAATTGTCGAAACTGGATTGTTTGTGGGGATGGCTGACATCGTATATGTTGGCGGAAAAGAAACTGTTCGAAGACTTGGAAGCAAAGTTGAATAAGACAGCATTAGCAAGCTTTGGTCGCGCAGTCCCTACACCAGCTCTTTTAGTTTAGCCTGACCAGCCAAACTCTTTGGCGAAGGTGGCAACGTCTCTAATGTCGACTTTATAATCGTTGTTAACGTCTGCTACTCCCATCCCCCATCTCTTATGGCCAGGATACGAACCGAAGGCTTTTGCTGCGAGTGATAGGTCTTTGATGTCGCTTTTTATATCGGGGGTTGGGAGCTGGTTCTTATAAGGATAGTCAAACAGGCCTATGTCGTCGTAGAAAGTGCTGCCAGCAATATCAGGACCTGCCATGCTGACGTGCATATTGGGAATCCAGCCCAGAAACCAAGTCGATCTATGTGTAATGCGTGTTCCATAATAGGTTTGACTCCAACCGTAGGTGCCCTCAAACCACGTGGGATCGTTAATGTTGACGACTAGGCTGGTCGTTTTTGTGCCTTGTATTTCTCCCGTCCATGAGTGTTTCCAATCGCTGTGTGCAGTAATTAACACGGTTGTCTCATTGTAGGCTGTTCCATCTGGGTGTGTAAGAAAAATGTCTAGGATTAGCGGTCCAGAATGCAGGTTGTAGATAGTGTAGTTCAGAGTGTAGGGTTGTGAATCATAGTCAACCTTTGCGTTGGTAGTTCCATTGATTCTTGCTTCGACAGTTAGCGGCAGGTATCGGTGGTAGCCTTTCGGCGACGTTATTGGGGAGCTGCTTGGTAGATTGGTTTGAACAGTGCAGCCGGGTTGGTTTATCACTAGCAGCGCATGGCTATTTTGGATGTATTCTCGAAGTCTCCAAGGTCCTGAGCCGATTAAATTGGGATCGGGTGTCGGATTTCCTATTGGACCTGTTTCTGCAATCGGTTTCCATATGTGCTTTGGTAGCACGATTGTATGGCTCAACTGATCTAGGATCCAAGGATTATCGCTGTCTAATAAGATCTCAAAGTTGTAAGGATCGCATAGCTTGAAGTCTTGGATGTGGACTATGCTTTCGTGCCACCAGGGTGGGGGCACGCCACGGGTGCTTAAAATGTCGCTTAGTTCGATTAAAGTGAAGAATACGTCGGTCGCTGTTAGGGGTGTGCCATCATGCCATGTGATGTCTGGCCTTAATTTTATCTTGATCTTGCTGCGGGATCCGTATATTGGGTGACTATAATTCTCGATTTCAAGGTCTTCTGCGAGCCATGGGATGAAGTTTGACGTGTTGTTGGGATTACGCTTTATCAAAGGGTCAAAAATCAAGTTGAGTACGTTCCACTCCCACAGGCCCGAAGAGTAGATTGGATTGAAACTTTTGAGCGTTCCCGTGTTGAAGCCCCATCGGATGGTCATGTTTTCTCCGTCGCCACGCCAATAGCCTTGGGGATGCACGTTAAGTAGGCTCCAAGAGTCTGTTTGGCCTGGTAGTTGTATGGGCATGTTTACTGTACCCTCTAATATCTGCCCTCGATATTGATTCTCACCATCATCGGGAGTTACATTCTGCCACTTGTTCCCTCCAGTGTAGAATCTGTTCATAGCTTTGTTGCCAACATATGACATGACTGGTATCACATGGGCGTTTTCAGCAAATATTATTTGGGCGCGCTTGGAATGGGCTACAGCATCTTCTAATGTTGTTGCGCTTAGTGTTTGATGGACCGCTGCTTCGTATTCAGGGTTATTGACGCCAGCAATATTGAGACAATAGTTAGGATGCCAGTAGCTGTCCCAGAGCCAAACAGTGAGTTGTTCAGGTTTAGTACTTACCATCCAACCGCCTGTGTATAGGTGAAAATTCTTTTCAAAGAAGACTTCAAACATCTGTGCAGTAGGTCCATAGGTGCAGTTAACTCTAATCTTGGCTATACTCAACTCGTCAGCAACGTTATTCCCAATCCTCATTCTTGCAGGGACATCATTTTTGATGTAGAATTTCAGCTCAAGATACTCGTCTGATTCCTCTATTCCATTATCATTGCGATCCCAGAATCTCCAGCCAGTCGAGGTATTGACTGGAAAGCCTCCTGCATCTAGAAGAACCTCTGCGTCTGCTCTCGAATAGAGGTATGTCAGGTTTTCCAATGCCCCTCCGGGTCTAATCTCAAGATTGGTGTAGGCTCCTTGACATGGCGGCACGACCGTGTATAAGGGGTCATAGAAACTTTTTCCGATAGCTGTATCGAGCACTGTTCTGTTGGTTAGATGAGCGATGGCTTGTCTCATCTCTTTGACGCTGGTTGGGTTAGGATAAACTGGGTTGGCGAATGTTGGATCTGGTGGATTTCCCAAGTATTCATTGTTGTTATTATTGATTTCCAGTGTAAGCGTATTAAATTCCGCGTAGGACGTTGTGTTGATTGTTTCGTTGTAGGCCAATCCTGTTGCAGGATTGACCATGTTGCTGGTGAACATGTCATGGTACTCTTTTGATAAGGGACATTGAGCAATGTCAATTTCTCCAGCTGCTAATGCATTCCATTCTGCTGTTTCATTGTCAAAGAGTTTTATGAGGAGCTTGTCTGCCCTCGGTCCAAATTTCTCGAATTTTATGTTTTCTGGCGCGTGCGCACCATAGGACCAAATTGTTGCTGAGCCCACAGCGGCTGCTAACATTTGGAGCCCTACTAACAGCCCTAGGACCATTTCTAATCGTCTTCTTTTCATCTTGATAATTCTCCGCGAGATTCATAAGAGATGTACATTGCTTTACCCATTAGAAAACGGACACACATTTTCCTATAACTTCTCCCCACAGAATAGTTGTCTTTTCCGGAATATTTGCTTTTCTAACGCTAGTTGTTCTTGTCTTCTTCTTCACGGGAGTGGTTATGTAGCTCATTTCCCTGCCATAAAACCGTGAATTTACTGGGTTTCTCGTCCTCGATTCGCAATACAAACTTGGCTAGAAGCGGGGCGGTAACAATCGAAATTATGGATAGAACAACCAGAGCCGCCAGGATGTCCCCTGTGAAAACGCCGTATTGGAGACCTAGGCTTGCCGTTGCGAGGGTCGTTGACATCTGAGCACTGGTCATGACTCCCATTCCTAGGCTTGTCGTAGAGTTGAAGCCTGCAATTCGGGCGCCTAGGAATCCGCTCGTTGACTTGCTAAGCATCAAGGCAATGACTATTAGAGCTGTGAACAAGGCGTCTCCGGGCGCAAACAATGTTGTAATGTTGGTGGTCATCCCCAGATTCAAGAGGAAGATGGGAATCAAGAATCCGTAGCTGATGGCAAAAACACTGTCCTTGATTTTTCCTCGTTGGTGTAGCATGTCGGATAAGGTCAAGCCAGCCAAGAATCCGCCTACCATGGCATGGACGCCGATTAACTCCGCCATTAATGCTACTAGAGCCAACGTCGCCATGACCGCCCTTATTGGTCCTGCAAATTCGGTTTCCTTAGACTCCCAATAAAACAGCCACTCCTGAAGTATCGGAATCAAGAAGAGAACCACTAATAAGAAAAGAAGGAGGGCGAAGGGGAAAGCAATTAATGGAATTCTGGAAGCTGGCGCTACTGCGTTCAGAAAAATTGCGAGAAGTATCAGACTTGCTACATCTTCAATGAACACCGCTGACATCAGCAACGACTTCATTTTTGATTCGACGTTAAACTCCCTCAAAATGGGTGCAATTACCCCAATAGAGGATGAGCTGAAGACAACACCTAGCAGCAACGACGCAATGACGCCAATGCCCCAAAAAAACCCGACGGCAAATCCTGTGATAAAGGGGAGGCCACTGTTCAAGAGCGAGAACAAAAAGACATCCTTTCGGGCCTTTTTTAGAACTGAAAAATTCGTGTCCAACCCGGCGGTGAACATAAGAAAGACAAGCCCAAGAGTCGCAAGAAAGTACGTCACCTCCCCCGGACTGACCCATCCCAAACCGTAAGGTCCCAGAATCATCCCTGCAAAGATGACTGCAGTAACCCAGGGTATCTGAAACCGCTTCAGTATTAATGGAAAAAACAACGCTGCCGCAATCCAAATTAAAAAGAGAAGAAAGTACTCCAACTCCACCACCTAACCCACAATTTACTATTGTCCACTCTAATTAATTGCATGCGCACGTGTTCAACTTAAATTAAGTTTAGCTGTCTGATAGCAAGGCTTCGGCCACTTCTCTGGCCTTGACTCCCGTTAGAGGGTTCGCTGCAACCTTGTTTAAGTAGTCTTTCCAAGAGAGATTCAGAGCGCGTTTCCATAGCTCAAATTTTTTAGTTATGTTTTGATGTGCTTTCGCATGTAGCCTGCAAAACTCTGTGCTCACTGCCTTCTTCCCGCATATTCGACACTTCACCTTGTGCGTTTTCCCCCTTTTTTGGGGCACATTGGGTTTACGCACAACCTCCAGGGCCATTTGCGTCTCGACACGATTTTTACAATCGGCGATCCACACGATTTACATTTTTTTCTGGTTGGGGCTATGGTGCCTTGTTGAGGAAGGGGAAAAGACTTTGTGCAGGTGCCTTTAAAATAATTGCTGCATCCGATGAAACGCTTTCCAGTTTTGCGGGAATGGAGGGTCATGAGTTCACCAGTGTGACATGAAGGACATCTGCCGATTGTGTTCTTCTGCAGCTTGACTTGTTTAACAGCTTCGGCTAAGGTTGTGCCTATTGCTTGTTCCTGTCTCCTCAGTTCTTCCAGGACTGGCCTTAAATGGTTGACAGCTTCTAGCAGGACATTTTCTCGTTTTTCTTTGCCCTCTTGGATTCGTCGCATCTTTTCTTCAAGCGCTCGTGTGAACTCTACTGAGATCATCGTGGAAGCATGTTTTTGGAGGATTTCTGTGACCTTCTGTCCAAGCTCTGTTACCTTAATGCTTCTCTCTGCTATGTAGTTTCTATCATAAAGAGTTTGGATGACGTCGGCTCTTGTGGCTTTTGTGCCTATTTGCTGGGTTTCCATCTCCTGCAGGAGGCTGTTGGGGTTGAAACGGACGGGTGGGTGGGTGAATTTATCCTCGCAGATTATGCTTTCTATCTCAACCTTTCTTCCTTCTGTGATTTTGGGAAGGAAGATTTCGCTGGAGCGAATGTAAGGTTTGTAAAAACGCATCCACCCTTCGCTGAGAATTTTGTGTCCATGCAGGTAGAAGTGGTGGCCATTGACCTCGATTTCCGCCTTCAGGCTTTGCTTTATGGCGGGGTCTCCAAAGGCTGCCATGAAGCGTCTCACAATTAGGTTCCAAAGTTTTTTTTCTGATGTGCGTAGTTTGCGTTCTGGCGAGTTGCCTGTTGGATGGATGGCTGGATGTGCGGGGTCGTCTCTTTTTCCATCCTTTGGCTGCAATATTGGGCGCGTCAGCAGGTCGGACGCTAGTTTCTGAAAGGTTGAGTTTGTGCCCAGTTTGGTGAGGATTAATTTGAAGTCGATCGTAGAGGGCAGTTTTTGGCTGCTTGTTCGTGGATAGGAGATCAAAGCGTTTAAATAGAGCCGCTCTGCTATGCGGGCTGTTTGTTTGGGATTCAAGTCAAATAGGCGGTAAGCTTCGCTTTGCAGGGTGCTCAGGTCGAAGGGTGCTAGGGGATCTTGTTTGAATATTTTTTCTTCGATTTTTGTTGTTTCCCCCGGGGTTCCTTGGCAGGCTTCAATGATAGCCTCTGCTTGGGCTTTTGTTCTTATCGTTTTCTTTTCATATTCCGCTTTGTAGGTTTTGCCTTCTACTTCGATGTTAGTTTTTATGGTCCAGTAGGGCGTGGGGACGAAGCAGGCGATGGCGTTCTCTCGTAGAACTAGAAATCGTAAGGTGGGTCCTTGTACTCTGCCAGTGCTTAGAGCGGTGTAGCTGCCACTCACCCTCTTGATTGCTGAAATGAGTGCTCTGGAGAGATTTATGCCATAAAGCCAGTCGATTTCGTGTCTTGTTCTGCCTGCCTCGATGATGTTAAAATCCAGTTTCGATGAGAGCCGCTCATAGGCATGCTCCAAATCTGCCTTAGTTAATGTAGAGTATTTCATTCTCTTCGCAATGTCCGCTTTGCCGCACGCGTAGTTGAGAATGTTGTAGCCAATGAGGCTGCCTTCGATGTCGTAGTCGCAGCCATCTATGAAAACATCAGCGTTCTGTGCTAGTCTAGAGATCGTGGCAATCCAGATCTTGGACTGCTGGCTATCTCTTTTAATCATGTATTTGGGAAACCATTTAAGATCAAAAGCGGGGTACCTATTTTTTTGGCCTTCTGATTGACCAACAACGTAAAGATGCCCAAGAGCGGGGACTACTACTATTTTTCTGTCTCTTTCAGCAACGAAATAGGGTGCACCTTTCTCTCTGTGTGCTTTAGGCTTGCTTTTTTTGTCCAAAGCCTCTGCAATCCGCTCTGCAGCGGTTGGTTTTTCAGCAATTATCAAAACATGTTTTGCCATGAGGTTTCCTCAAAATTCCCTCAGTTTGCTACTGCGCCCCTAGCAGGCAGATTCGAATTAGATAAAGAACTGAGAGCAGCACGCCTATAAGAATTGTCGCCTCGAGACCACTTGCCAGCGCTGCGTGCTTGAGTCGCGTAATTTTCGGTGCAGCAATTTATAAGACAAAGCTTCGTTTCTTAAGCATGAACGAAGGAAGAACGTTCATGGCTGAGTTGAAGGAAATTAAACTGGAGGAGATTCGCCCTAACAGGCTAAATCCACGCCTCGAAATTAACATTGAACGATTAAGCGAGCTTGCTGGGAGCATAGAACAAGTAGGTCTTCTCGAACCGCTTATTGTTCGCCCAACTGACAACGGATATGAAGTCGTCGTTGGCGAACGGCGCCTTCGTGCATCACAACAAGCAGGACTGCAAACAGTGCCTGCAATCGTTCGCACTTTTGCAGATGAAGAAGTAATAGAACTGAATCTCATTGAAAACGTTCAGAGGGAAGACCTTAACGCTGCAGAAAAAGGAAACTGCTGCAAACATCTCCTAGAGGAGTACCCTGAAAAATACCCTTCTCAGGAAGCGGTTGCGAACAAAATCGGAGTTTCCGCGGACACAGTCAGCAACTGGCTTAAACTTGCCGAGGCTCCAAGGGAAATTCAGAAGATTATTGCACCTGCTGAAAGGACCGGGGTGCCGCGAGAAATTGGTAAACTTGATTATAGCACAGCAGTCACGATTGCGCGAAAGATTGGAGAGCCCTCAAGACAAATCGAAGTTGCCAAGGAGATCTCGGCCAAGCCTGTTCACGGCCGAAAGGCACGTCAAGTTGTCGCAAAGGCTGCTGAACAGCCAGATAAACCTGCTGAGGAAATCGTAAAGGAAATTCTTGAGGAACCTTGCGAACTCATCTTCACTGCAACTGATAAGGCGCCTATTCTGGAGGGTCTGAAAACTCAAACCACCAGAATACGAACGCCCGATCCGAAAATGAGAATCTCAAACATAGTTCGCGCTACAGTCTTCGAACCTCGATTTGTAGATCTACGGATTACCTCTATTGAAAGAAAGCGGTTGAAGTATTTCACTGAAGAAGACGCTAAAGCTGAAGGTGGCTACAGTCTGGAAGAATTTCGAAGGCTTTGGGAGAGAAAACATAGCGAGTGGAATGCAAACCAGCTTGTTTACTTGATCCGCTTTGAAAAAGTCTAGCCTCTCTGTTCCACCCAAGCGAACTTCTTCTGCAGTGCTTTGGGGTAATAAAGTTTCCAGTCGAAATCTACTTTTCGACCCCAATTGTAGTAAATTCGCGGGTCTATGTAACTCTTTAACGAAGTTCCAAGGTTATAGTCTCTGGTTTCACGGTAAGCCTTTATTTTAAACTCCAAAATGCGAGCCCGCTTCTGCGAGCTTGCAGTGTTCTTTGTTTTTAACTTCTTTAGTCGATCCTTCTTCTTAGCTAGAGATGCTTTCCACTTCGTGGGTTGCTTCCTTTTGTGATTGCAGACGATAGCTGCTTCAAGATTGGCCATCGTGGCAACATGCTTTTTCTCGTAGTCTGGGTCGGGCTTGGTGATGTCTGAACTGTAGAGGAAGTCAGCTACCACTTTGGAGGCGTGGTACGTTCTGAAAACTTTGGATGAGATGTTGGGTACAACTTCGTCCAGAAAAACGGAGACATTTTTCGACCGCACTCCTTCAAAGATGGATGACTGCGCAGATTGCACAAGTCCTTTGATGTTGCTGAGGACTTTTGGTGGTAGTCTTATAGTTTTTTTCCATCTAACTGCATCTTTGCCAAGAAAATCAAAGGTAACCGCGTTGTTTTTTCCAAAGGTTACATGCTTAGGTTTGAGTGTTGTGGCTCCGACTGTGTCTGCTTCGTCTTTATCTTTTTCGTCTCCTACTCTTAGCTTCAAAGAGTCGATTAGGTAACATACAGTAGCTATCTTGCGCCGCGTGGGGTCTTCTGCATCAAGGTTGATTACTATGTGTTTTCTCACATCTTCGATCCGTTTGCTAAGCTCTATGGCCGTATCGAACTTTCTTATGTCTTTCTGCTGCTTCAGTGGTGACGAATCTGCCAGCCAAATGTATTTCTCTTTGCCTCGAAGTTGGTCGTCAAACTTTGCGATCCACATGCTGTTGGGTTGCCACACGATGTTCTTCCATTCACCAGCGGGTCGCGGCGCGTCAGGAGAAAGGTTGAGAACTATGTCTTTCTTACTCGGCCCTTGTTTCCAATGACCTCTTAAAGGATGTTTTCCCCGTCCCATAAATATACTAGACGGTTCTGCGGTGTAATTACCAACTTCTACTTTTGTGCCATCTACTATGGCGAAGCCGAATTTTTCTTTGTTTTTCTCTCGGATTTTCTTACGTTCAGCAGCTAATTTTTTCTTTTCTTCTTTGGTGAGGCTCAGCTTGTAGGCCCTTTCCTTCTCAACAAGCCTTATCACTGGAGAGAAGTCAAAGTCTTCTTGGGAGACCGTTCTTTTTCTACCAAGGGCTTCTCGGAAGTCGTGAAAGAAATTCTCTGCGAACACAGTATCCTCTACATAGTCTGTACCAAGTTTCTTGACCCACGCGACCGCCATCTCTTCTTGCTCTGGCGTTAAGTCTACACGTCTGCCTTGAACTGTGATGTGCAGCTTTTTCCATTCAGGTCTTTTTGGGATGAGGACGCCGTTGTGAACCAGCTTTTTCATTAGATCTTCCCATTTATGTTTCGATTAGTTTCAATTAAACTTTTAACGTAAAACAAACGCGCAAACGCTCGTGCGCGATGAGAAGTCATGCTCAAAAGTTTTGCTTGCGGTCAATTGAATTTACTCGAGTCAACAACAGTAAAACAGCTACGTGGTTAGGGATGAGGGACAAACTTGCGTCTACATAAAGATTGGAGTGAAAATTACAGGTGGATCGCGCTTCCGAGAAAAACGAGACCGAAGTAGATTAAGACCGCTCCAAAGGTGGCTATTAAAACTCTGTACCATTTGAGCCCAACGAATTTCATCCCCAACTTGGCAAAATGGGCAGTCGTTATTAGCCACACATAGTCCATCCAAACATGGCAAATGTACATGAAAAACACTCCAAGCAAAGATGCAAACTCTAATGAAATAATAATAAGTTGGGCTCCAGCAGTTAACCACCAAAGGATAAAGAACGGATTTAACCCCGTGAAAACTAAGCCCATGACAAGCAAATGCTGAGACTCTGCAACCTCAATCCTCTCGGGAGGTAACTTGGGTTTCAGTGAACTATAGACTTGCATCAAGCCAAAAGCAACAAGGACAACACCGCCAGCAACTCCAATGACAATCTTCACAAACTCGTTTGTCAAAACAAAAAGTCCTAACGCCAAAAGCATTACAAGTATGAATTCCACCAAAGTGTGGGCTACAGAGAATATAGCTCCGCTCTTAACTCCATGCTTCGAGCCTTTTGTAAGGTTAGCAAAGAATAGCGGTCCCGGCGCCAAAGCCCCAGAGGCTGTCACCAAAATGACAGTTGCAGCAAAACTCAAAACGTCCATACCGAAGTACAAAGGATGATTTGAATATAATCTTTAGTAAGGGCTACCCAAGAGGCTCGTTCCTGAACCTCACGCGCACATTTATGTCTCTTTGCCTGTTGAGTTCCTGCTTCACCTAGTAAGACAGACTCACAAAACTTGTTGATACCTGCCAATTCAAACGTCACGATAGTGTCTGACTCCATGGATTCTGCATTTTCTTCTTCATTAAATTTTTTCATAAAGTGGCGACAAAGTGGAGCCAAAAGTGGTGACAGGCTGAAGTCGTCTCCGAAGACAGCTCTAGGCCATAGTGGTGACAGAAAAAACTCCTCCCGCATAATAAAATAGACCATTGCTCGGAATAGTTGTTTGTGGGTCTGGAGACAGGTGGTGACCCACGTGGAGACAAAACTGGAAAAAAATTAATAAGCGTGCGTGCGCGGAAAAACGGTGGGTGTATACCTGTATTCAATCAGAAATGGGGATATCACCCGCATTTTCCCAATCTTCTCTAAGCGAATGTCGGGTCAGCGTCTTATTCCTTTAATGGTAAGGTATTTTCTGTATGGTTTGAATCCAACTTTTTTGTATACTTTAATTGCTGATGGGTTGTCACTCAATGTAAAGATGATTGCGATGGGTGCCTTCTCCAAGATCAGCTTCACTAAGTATGATGTGATGGACGTAGCATAGCCTTTGTTTCTATGAGCTTCATGAGTGGCAACTGTAGGTATGTGACCTACTCTCTCCGTTAGTCGTGCTCTGCCAATGGAGACAAGCTCTCCATCCTCCTTTATCCCAACCCATTTCATCGTGTTCATTCCCTCAACTATCCGTTCACGAGTGAACTCTCCCCAAACTTCAGGTTTAAGCCTGGTCATCATGGTTGCTATCCCCTCAGCGTCAGAGGGATCTAAGGGAACTAATGGATGGGCGATGTGAAGGTTTTCTTCTCCTTTGTGGAGCATCATAAGGATTAATTCGTGAATCCGCGTTGGCTGATACTTCTCAATGGTGGATTTCTCATGTTGCTCTGAGACCAGTAATTCAACGTTTCTTAGGGTCAGTTTTTCCAAGAGAGCTTCTGCACTCTCACGGCTTCCCCTTAGTTGGACGATTCTTTCTTTGAAGATCAACATCATTCCGTCGATGCGATTTTCTTTCAACGCCAACAGGATTTTTGTGTCATTTCTGTTATATTTCCAGTCGAGAGCAAAGAAGTAGTTGTGTGGGATGTCTTGATTAACATACTCCCAGAACTTAGGTTCCAAAGCTGGACTAAGAGGTAAAATTTTCATCTAAAGCCCCCCTGAAATTCTAGCCAACACATTTCTTAGAATGCACTTCTCACATTTATCAATAGTCACATGAGCAAAGACGGCCTACTAGCCACAGTGGAGATATCGCGCGCGCGCAAAATCTGGTGCCACTAAATCGTCTACTAAATCCAAGTTTTGCTTATTATAGGCTTCAATAAACCTACGAACAATCGCCTTATTCTCTTCCAATGACATAGAACATCACCTTCGCACTAGTGGGTAACATGGCCTCCTACTATTCATGGAATCGCGTGTGCATTCCTGTGTTCCAGTCCCGGGTTTGGATTTGCCATGCATTGACAGCTTGTCGGCCCGTGTGATTGGTCTTGTCGGTGATACACGCTGTTCTTGCAACACGCAATTCCTCTGCACCCATTCTCTTCTGCACGATTGTTGTAGGCCATTGCTGGTGAGACAAATGCGCGCGCGCACGCGCATGCGCGTTCATTCGTCTCCATTATACATGCATTAGAACTCTTTGCCCAAACGGTAGGCCTTCTCTAAATACTTCTTTCGGGTTTCGTCATCGACAATGGTTAATGCATAAAAGGTAACATGATCGACATTGGCAATTCCACTATAATCTCTAAGAGTTGTGTTGCTAATTTTCTCATAGGCATCCTTCAAACCACTTTTTTCATAAAATTCCTCTGGCGCCATAGTTGTGCTAATTAAGAGAGCCCTTTTGTGATGAAGGAGCCCTCTTACTCCTTTCTCTGAGAAACTATAAGCAAATCCGTATGAGAAAACTCGTTGGATCCATCCTTTGAGAATGGCTGGGTAAGTCCAATCCAACCTGGGAAAGATGAAAACCAATCCGTCTGCAGAAGATACCTTTTCTTGCTGATCCAGAACGTCT
>JABAOF010012523.1_pt1 | contig 47648 bp, 50 predicted proteins | sample 7062171 | NCBI WGS metagenome assembly JABAOF01 (sample SAMN14538628, study PRJNA623070) | marine sediment metagenome | biome: marine biome [ENVO:00000428]; feature: marine pelagic biome [ENVO:01000023]; material: deep marine sediment [ENVO:00002113] | place: India: Gulf of Khambhat ... | reverse complement strand
CATCACCCACTTATTAGAGGAGACATTCAGAGCCCATATCTTGTACCTTCTGACCCAGCAGGAGGGTGTTTACTAAAAGCAGCTCAGATGGGTATAAGTATTTTTGTTGCTCATACTAATCTTGATAAGACCCCTGGGGGTGTTAGCGACATTTTATCAACTAATTTGGGACTAAAAGATATTGAAATCTTGTTGCCTGAGGAAGCGAAAGATCTTTACAAGCTTGTAGTATTTGTACCTGAGAGTGCTGTTAGTAATGTACTTTCTGCTATAAGTAGAGCTGGAGCAGGAATTATTGGAAATTATACATTTTGTAGTTTCCGCGCTAACGGCATAGGGACGTTTAAACCAGAGAAAGGCGCAGAGCCTACTATAGGAAAAAGGATGGAGTTAAACGAAGTACATGAATACAGACTGGAAACTCAAGTGCCCTCTCATAAATTAGATAGTGTCCTGGAAGCAATGATAAAAGCTCATCCTTATGAGGAGGTAGCGTACGATATTTATCAAATAAGAAATCCTTCTTTGGGTTTTGGCCGGATAGGTAATTTAAGGGAAGGTATTTCTCTCGAAGAGTATTTGGGTATTTGTAGAGAGAAGCTAGAGCCAAAAAGTTTTAGGGTAATTGGTGACAGCAGAGTACGAGTTAAAAGAATTGCAGTATGTGGTGGAGGGGGAGCTGAGCTAATTCCTCAAGCTAAGGCAAAAGGAGCTGATCTATTTTTAACCGGAGATGTAAAGTATCATCAAGCGCAACTGGCAAAGTCTTTAGAGTTAGTGTTAGTAGATGCTGGACATAATGCAACAGAAAGAGTTATTCTTCCTGTGCTTGTATCGCTTATCGAAGAGTCTGGTCTAGGAATAGAAGCAGTTGAGTCAAAGATAGAGACTGATCCGTGGGATAAGGTGATTAGTTATGGGTAGGTTTGATGAGCTTAAAAAGCTGCAGAGTATAGATTCGGAAATAGATAGCTTAGAGACAAAGAGGGCTAGTCTTCCTGAGATAGAGCGGCTTGAAGCACTCCAAGTCGAATTGACGAAGCTGCAAAATAATTTATCAAAGATAGAGAAGGAGTTGAAAGAGGAAGAACGCAAGCAAAAGAAGATGGAAGGGGAGCTTGATTTAGTATCGCTCAAGATCGATAAAGAGGAGAAAAAGCTATATAGTGGCACTATTGCTAATCCTAAAGAGCTTGCCAGTATTCAAGAGGAAATAAAGGTACTGAAAAATCAGAATGATGAACAAGAAACCAGGCTTTTGGAGGAACTTGATGTAGTTGATAATTTAAAGAAGGAAGTCAGTGAGCTTACCTCTCAGATCGATGACTTATCAGCAGAACGCAGTGAAGTTGATAAGAAATATAAAGAAGTTGCGGCTGAGATTGATGCGCAGCTTGGAAAATTGAGAAATGAACGCCGTAATGTAGTTCCAAACATTGAAGAAAGCATATTGTCTTTGTACGAAGATTTAAGGAAGACAAAGCAAGGATTAGCGGTCGTGCAATTGAAAGATGGAGTTTGTCAGGGATGTCATATGGAACTGCCAGCTGAAGAAGTAGACAAAATGTTACACTCAGATGATCTGTGGCAATGCGATAACTGTAAACGGATAATTGTTAGTTGATAAGAGTTTTAGTTCAAAAGTTCAATAATACTGGGGTGAGAGTGGGTGAGGATTAAAGGTGAACAAAAAGAAAATCGGCCGTCTAATTATTCATATTGATGGAGCCGCAAGGGGTAATCCAGGTCCTGCTGGGGTTGGCGTAATTGTCTTTGGTAATAAAAAGGAAAAAATAACTTTCAGTGCATATATTGGTGAGACGACTAATAATGTTGCAGAATATACTGCTCTTTTGAATGCATTAGAAATACCTGAGGTTAAGGAATCCAAAGTAATAAAAATTTACTCCGACAGCGAACTATTGGTAAATCAGATAAATGGTTTTTATCGAGTAAAAAATAGGATGCTTCAGACTCTTTATGCTCAAGCCAAACAGGTGTTAGCAGATTTTAAAAAAGTGGAAATTGAATATGTACCTAGGGAAAAAAACGCTGGTGCTGACAAACTTGCAAATGCGGCTATAGATAGATATTTTGAAGGAGAAAATACTGAGAAAAAACTAACACAAAAAGATCATAAACAGAGTAAGCTTTTTGAATAGAAGAGTCCCGAGTAGCTTTTTGAATCGTTTGTAAAATCTTTGGATCCTCGTTTTGACTTCCGAGTGTCTTTACTCTTAGCTTGCGGCTATTTCAAGAGCTACCTAAGAAGTTAAAGAGGTTCCTCTAACGCACAAACAATTCGTGGAACTCCTCGGGACTCAATTTAAATCTACCACTACAAGAATAAATGTCAAGTATAGTTTTTAAAATATTGCAAAAAGTGAGAGCTCCAAGTAGTTTCTTGAACTCTCCAGCTCCCGCCGGTCACCTTACACATCCTGGAACCTACCCTACTCTAACCAATCTATTGGTCAACATGATTGGTTAATGCTTACCAACTATTTCAGGTACCCCCAAGTATAAAGCCCTTTGGTCACCAGAAAACTCGCCAAACTTCTTGGAGCTCATTCCAAACTATAACATAATTAGCTCAGATGTCAATATAGTTGCACAAATTTTTTGAAATAGCTAGAATTCAACTACTGGATTAGTTATAGTTGCGCGAACACCAGCTACCTTTTGGATTTTAGATACAACTAATTTTCCTAAAGATGTTAGGTCTTGTGCATCTGCCAAAGCTACGATATCAAAAGGCCCCGTAACGGCTTCAGCAAATTTAACTCCCTTAATCTTTACGATTTTTTTAACAACATCTGAAGTTTTACCAGGGTCGACATTGACTAAGATATATGCCCTCATTCTTTACACCTCCATTCGAATAGACTTTAAATTGATTAAAAGGATACGTCCTTGAGATCTTAATTTATCAAGTGTATTTTGACACTATTTTTACTGTTTGTTAAGATAGAAGTGGAAGCAGGTCGGGTGACCGCCCCGCATCTATTTGAGAGCTAGGCTGGTTTATCAGCAGAGTTTGGTTTAAGTATGAAACTCTGGAATAGTTGAATATCGTAGTTCTCAAATAGGTGCGGGGAGGAAAGTCCGAGCTCCGAAGGGCAGAGCGCTGGTTAATACCCAGTGGGGGTGACCCCAAGGAAAGTGCCACAGAAATAAAACCGCCGAGCACCTGTTTGAGATCTGTGCTGTTGGATTTGGCAGAGGCGAATATTAGATACTCCACCTTGGCAAATCGTCACAGCCTAGCACTCAAATAGGTGCTTGGTAAGGGTGAAACGGTGGGGTAAGAGCCCACCAGCAGGTAGGTGACTACCTGGTCCTTCACTTATTTGGGCAGAATGTTTGTTTTTTCCGGAAGTTCTGTTAGAAATTAGGGACTGAATAGGATAATAGCTAACATTTTAAATAGGTGGGGGATTTCGAGAAATATTTATGTTTCTCGGAACTAGGTAAACCCCGCTCGGAGCAAGACCTAATAGGAGGGCGCGAGGAGGCTTATTGCTATTTAATTTCTAGTCTCCTCATAAGGTGGCCCACTAAGCTCTTGGGTAGGTCGCTTGAACCCAATGGTAACATTGGGGCTAGATAGATGGTCATCACCTATGCCTAAATAGGCACGGGACACAGAACTCGGCTTATGACCTGCTTCCGTATGAACCCGCCGTGCAGAGCCTTATGGCACTGTCGAAACGGCGGGTTTTTATATTTACCATATAATACCAGATACTGATTAAAGAAAGGCATATGCTGGCCGATACCTGTTTCTAGAATTGCTAGATTTCGAGCACCAAAGAAGAAAAAACCTTGCATTGTATAAAGAAGAGTTTAGTAACACGCGTATGAATTAGTCTTGAAGAAGTCATTTTCTCGTAAAGAAAATAGAAAAAGATGAAAGTGAGTGAGAGTAAGGTGTTTTTATTTGATACATTTTTTGTTTATGTGATTTCAATTTTTTCCCGGAATCATAAAATTCATAAACTTCCTTGTTCGACCCTTAAAAGGATAGGATTTTCTTCAGCAACCTTGCTATATAGATTAACAAATTTTATACACACGATTACAGCTTGTTTTGTATTCGTATTTAATTCCAGTCCCCCCGCCACGCAACACTTTGTAGTTCTAAATTAGGAGATACTTATAAAGAGTGGACGGTAAAGAGATTCGGGGGTAGCTATGAAACCATATAAAAATTATCGCTGTAAGTATTGTGGTAAGGAACTCTATGGTGTTGATCCCATCTGTTTCTATTCAAAACATTCCACAAAAGGGAAAGTTTGTGGTTATGTCTGTTCCTCCTGTAAACAAAAATTGAGAAAAGGAAAACACACTTTCGGGGCTTATACTTCCTATAGTGGCCTAAGAAAATATAGGCATTAGCACAGGTTTACCCCTGATAAATTCGGGTAAATATGAGTTAAAGTAAAGAGATTTTATTAAGAGGAGGTGAACAAATTGGCTATAATTAGATGGAACCCAATTCAAGAGCTAAGAGATTTACATAGAGAAATTGACTATATATTTGCTCGCACGTTCGGCCCCGAAGAGTTTATGCCAAGCTCGAAGGCTGGAATGTGGTTCCCAGCAGTAGATATGTATCGCAAGGGTGAGAACTTAGTAGTAAAAGTTAACGTTCCAGGAGTAAAACCAGATGATTTGGATATTTCAATATCAGAGAATATTCTCACAATTAAAGGCGAAAGGCACTATGAAAGAATTAATGAAGAAAATGTTTATATGCAAGAGATCTGTTCAGGTGGATTTGAAAGAAGCATAACCCTTCCCGATGTCAAAGCTGATAAAGCAAAAGCCAGTTTCACAAATGGGTTGCTTGAGCTGACTATGCCCTTGGAGGAAGCAAAAGCTCCCCAAAAAGTGAAAGTGCAGGTAAAAGAAATCAAGGCAGCCTAAGACAGTTTTTGAAATTAGAAGGAAAATTTTCTAAGTGAATATTTACCTAGTGAAACCTAAAGTATTAGAAAAAGGGGCCCGGTAAACAAGAAGCCGGGTCTCTTTTTAGTTGCTTTCCGTTTATAAGTGTCTTGTATGCCTGGATGTTTACATATTTTGTTGGTGATTGATAATTGAGCACAATATATTGTAGCAGGATATATTGGAAAATTGCCTGCAAAAAATTTTTAAAAAATAAAGGAAATGTGGTTGAAAAGTTGAATGTAATGGTGTAAAGTGGTGCAAAGTGGAGAGTTATGGTTTAAAAATCAAAAATCGGATAGATATATTTATTTGATAATTGAAAAGTGGTTGTCGTGCCCATTACAGATAGATCAGTTGGATAATAAGTATAGTAAGCTAGCACCTAAACATAAACATATATTGAAGGAAAAGAAATGTTCCTGGGGGAATTTCGCCACTCACTAGATAAGAAAGGCAGGGTGATTCTGCCAGCTAAGTTTAGAGAAGCTCTTCGCGATGGAGTTATTATAACAAGGGGGTTAGATAACTGCTTATGGATATTTCCCAGAGCAGAGTGGTATCAAATCGAAGATAGAGTTCGCAAGTTGTCAGTAACAAAAAACAATGCTAGAAGGTTTACGAGATTTCTTTTAGGCGGAGCGACGGAAGAAGAGTTAGATCGTCAAGGACGGGTATCTTTGCCAAATCATTTAATAGAATATGCTGAACTTACTAAAGATATAGTTATTATAGGTGTATCGAATCGTTTAGAGGTATGGAGTAGAGAGAATTGGGAGAAATATGCAAAAGAAGCTGAAGAATCCTTTGTTGATGTAGCAGAAGAACTTACTGAGTTCGGAATATAATATAGACTTAAATTTGCTGGATGGGAGGTATAGCATAAAAGAAGCAGAGACGAAGTAATAATCACAGCTCGTACCCTAAGTGGCGGGGGGCACTGGATCTAAAATTTGCAGTAATCATACAGCAATAGATTTAGTAAAAAAATTAAGTAGCAAAAAATATAGCAAAGGTCGCAGAAAAAATCAATGGTAATTCTCAGTAATATATGCAGGAGCTTTAAAAGCAAAGTTGAATTAACACCCCCCACCAGCAAATTTTTATGAATTGAATTCTAAAATGGATGAAATTTAAACATATACCAGTTTTGCTGGCTGAAGCGGTTGAGTATCTAAAATGCAAAAAGGGAGCAGTAATAGTTGACTGTACTTTGGGTGAAGGTGGGCATGCGGAAGCGATACTTAACAGAATAGCTCCAGAAGGAATCTTAGTAGGAATCGATAAAGACAAAGCAGCAATAGACGCAGCAAAAATCAGACTAGCAGCCTTCAGCCAGCAATTGAAAATATTTAACGCCGATTTTAGGTGTTTAAGTAATATTTTAAAAAGTTTGCAGATTTCGGTTGTTGACGGAGTATTTTTTGATCTGGGCGTATCATCACTACAGCTAGATGGTTCAGAAAGAGGATTTAGTTACCGCTTTTTGGCCCCTCTAGATATGAGGATGGATAGAGATAAGAGAACGACAGCAGCCGATGTTGTTAATTCTTATAGTGAAAAAGATTTGGCACTAGTCATTGAAAAATACGGTGAAGAACGCTGGGCAAGCAGAATAGCACATTTTATTGCCGAACGGCGAAAGAGAATGCCTATAACAACCACGACTGAATTGGTTGACATTATAAAGGATGCTATACCGGCGGGAGCAAGAAGAAGAGGAGGACATCCGGCTAAGAGAACTTTTCAAGCTCTAAGAATTGAAGTTAATCGAGAGTTGGATGATTTGGAAAAGACTCTATATGAAGCAGCTGGGGTATTAGGAGAAGGGGGTAGACTGGTAGTTATCTCTTATCATTCTCTAGAGGACAGGATTGTCAAGAACAGCTTTAGGAAATTGAAAACGGGATGTATATGCCCCAGGGATAGGGAAATTTGTAGATGTGGGGGAAATTACAAAATAAGAATCTTGACTCCAAAACCTATAAGACCAGAACCCGAAGAAATAAAGACGAATCCAAGGGCACGGAGCGCTAAACTAAGAGCTGCTGAAAAATTATAAACAGGTGATAGCAATGCAGGCACTAAGAAAAACATCAATTGAAAGATCATCTATGAGAGCTTTTTGGGTCATAAAAAACCCCACACCTAGGAAATCACATAAATTCAAGTTTTCCTTATTCTTTATGCTTGTTCTTCTGGCCGCAGGAGTTGTCATAGTTAATCTTTCGCAGAAAGCTTTAATCACCGAGAATGCCATGCGGATAGAGAAGCTGAAAGACCAATTGAAAGCTGAGAATTACCAGAATGAAAAGTTGATTATTGAAACCGAGACCCTTAAGTCCCCAGAACGGATTGAACAAATTGCCAGGGAAAAGCTGGGAATGATATCACCGAGCCAGTTGGAGTTTATTCAAATGCCTACCGAACTGGGAGACAATCAGGGTCATCCAAAGGAAAAAATAACTTTGAAGAAAAGTGTTAGTGGATTTATAAAACGTTTAACCGGAAAACTGGAAAACGCATTACTTTCAGATTCTGCCTATGAGGCAGAAGCAGGAATACCTTGAGGTGTTGAATAGATAATTCTAAAGTAATCTTTGCCAAAATGGCTGGAGGATTTGATGTCTGCCCGTCCTGGGGAGAGGAGAGCCTATAGGTTAGTAGGTCTTTTATTTTTTCTGATTATAAGCTTCGGATTAGTTGCCTGGAGACTTATTATTATCCAAGTGGTCGAAGCCAAAAAATTTGACGAATTAGCACTAAAGCAAAGAGTAAGACGTATCGAGCTTGTTCCTAGCAGGGGAACAATATACGATAGAAATGGTGAAGAACTAGCCATAAGTATAGGGGTGGATTCCATATACGCCACTCCTTATTTAGTTAAAGACCCCCCTGAAACCGCGCGACTTTTATCTCCTATCTTAGACATAGACGAATCAATCCTTCTCGAAAAGCTCAATAGAGATAGCGGCTTTGTTTATCTGGCTCGAAAGATTGGCAAGGAGAGATCTGAAGCAATCAAAAGTATTGAAATTGCGGGAATTGGCATTATAGAAGAGAGCAAACGTTTCTACCCGTGTAATTCCATCGGCTCTCAATTAATTGGGTTTGCAGGTTTGGAAAACAAGGGTTTGGCTGGGACTGAATTTTATTTTGATAAAATACTCAGAGGAAGACCAGGACAGTTGGTTTTTGAGAGGGATCCACTAGGTCATTCGATTCCGGGAGGAAGTATTTATAAGTCACCCTCAACAGATGGCAATAATATATATCTTACTATTGATAAATCAATTCAGTATAAAGCGGAAGCGGAGCTTAAAGCAGCTATTGAAGAATATCGGGCAAAGTCGGGGTTAGTTATAGTAATGGATGTTCGTAATGGAGACATACTGGCTATGGCTAACTATCCTACCTTTGATTTAAACAATTTCTCCAAAGCTGAAGCAGAGCAACTTAGAAACCGGGCCGTTACCGATGTTTATGAACCTGGCTCGACTATGAAGGTTATTGTAGTAGCTGCTACATTAGAGGAAGGATTAGTTAGTACAAATACAGTATTTCATCTCCCAAGTACTATCGAGATTGCCAACAAGACGATTGGTGAAGCTCATCCGCGACCACCGGTTGATTATTCAGTCACACAAATTGTTTCGCAATCCTGCAATGTAGGAGCAGTTACTCTCGCGCTAAAACTGGGAAAAGAAAGATTATATAAATATATTGAGGATTTTGGATTTTTAGAAAAGACAGGTATTGATTTTCCTGGAGAAGTATCAGGATTTTTACCGTCACCTAAAGAGTGGTCAGGTACAACTATAGGAACTGTACCTATTGGTCAGGGAATTACTACCACTGCCTTGCAAATGGTAAGAGCCATAGCTGCTATTGCAAATAATGGCGTTATGGTTCGGCCAAGAATCCTTAGAAGAGTTACCAGCGCGAAAGGAAAAGATATTGCTCTTGCACCTCAGGTAGACAAAAAACGTATAATCTCAAAAGAAACAGCAGCTAAAGTAAAAGGGATTCTTGGTGAAGTAGTTATTGAGGGAACTGGGAAAAGAGCACTGGTGAATGGTTACAAAGCAGGAGGTAAGACAGGTACAGCCCAGAAGCCTCGAGCGGGAGGAAAGGGTTATGAAGAAGGCAAGTACGTCGCATCTTTTGTTGGTTTTGCTCCACTTGAAGATCCAAGGTTGGCCATTTTGGTAGTTGTTGATGAACCTAAGAATGCTATTTGGGGTGGGGTAGTTGCTGCACCCGTTTTTAAAGAGGTAGCAGAATTTAGTCTCCATCGTCTTAGGATAGCTCCAAAAGTATTTAAATAGGAAAATATAAGCTACCAATTTCAGAGGTTTTACGTTTATAAAGTTGGTAGCAATATTGTGCTGGTTATAAACTCAAATGTGATAAAATAGGCTAGTTCAGCAATTAGGACAAATATTATGAGACTAGAAAGGCTTATTTCTTCGATTCCTGACATAACGGGACTAAGAGGTAATATCGATTTAGATATTAAGGATATCAGCTACGATTCAAAGAAAATTAAGCAGGGATCTCTATTTGTTGCTATCCCCGGATACAGAACGGATGGCCATCTCTATGTAAAAGAGGCGGTTGAATCAGGTGCTTCCGCTGTAATATGTGAACGTTGGCTAGACGATGTTTCGGTTCCTCAGATCAGAGTTAAAAGGTCGCGACTCGCTTGTTCTCTACTTGCAGCGGCTTTTTTTGAAAATCCTTCTAAGAAGATAGATCTTATTGGAGTGACAGGCACTAACGGAAAAACTACTACGACATACCTTATTGAGAGTATTTTGAGGGCAGCTGGTAGAAAAACAGGAGTTTTAGGGACAGTGGAGTGTCGTATTGAAGATCTTCCGCTACATTTGGACAGAACGACGCCTGAATCTGTAGACCTTCAAGAAATTCTAGCCAAAATGGTTGATGTTGGTGTGGAAACGGCAGTTATGGAGGTCTCTTCACATGCTATAGATATGGAGAGGATTGCTGGTTGCCAATTTAAGGCTGCAATTTTTACCAATTTAAGCCAAGACCATTTAGATTTCCACAAAACACTTGATAAGTATTTTCAGACCAAACTCCGACTTTTTAGTCTATCTCAGGGAAATCAGCAACCATTTTATGTAATAAATTGTGATGATAGCTATGGGCAAAGAATTATAGAATCTCTTGATGTAGAATCCATACGTTATGGGATCAAATGCAAAGCTGAGACAAAGGCGAGCGAAATTAAATTGAGCACTGAAGGAAGCTCTTTTAAAATATCAAATCCTACGGGTCATTTTTATGTAAACCTAAAGCTAAAGGGAATGTTTAATGTTTACAACAGTTTGGCTGCCAGTGCTGCCTGTTTCTCTTTGATGATACCTAACAGCAAAATAAGGGAAGGGTTAGAGAAAATAGATGCTGTTCCTGGAAGATTTGAGAATATCCAGGAAGGACAAGATTTTTTAGTGTTTGTTGATTATGCCCATACTCCGGATGGTCTTGAAAATGTTCTTACGTCTGCAAGGGAAATTTCTCAGGGAAGGATTATTACGGTATTCGGATGTGGTGGTGATCGAGATAAAACTAAAAGACCCTTAATGGGAGTGATTGCCGCTAGACTGAGTGACTTTACAGTTATTACTTCCGATAACCCAAGAAGTGAGGATCCTCTATCCATAATTACCCAAATTGAGACTGGATTTTTAAGAGAAAACCCAAAGGCCCGTTACAGTAAGGTTGAAAATCGTCATGACGCTATATTTCAAGCAATTGCTATAGCAAAAACGGGAGATATTGTCATTATTGCTGGTAAAGGTCATGAGACGGGACAGATTTTTGCAGACAGGGTTATCCCCTTTGATGATCGTGACGTGGCTCGCCAGGCGATAAAGGAGCTGATAGGCTATGCTTCCCCTCACGGGTTCTGAGTTGGCTGAGATTGTAAGGGGAGAAATTCTGAATGGTAGAGATACCCTTTTAGGCAACGTTAGCATAGATACGAGGAGCCTTAAGCCGGGTGACCTTTTTATTCCCTTGAAAGGCGATAGATATGATGGACATAATTTTATCTGCACTGCGCTCGAAAAGGGAGCCAGAGGGTTTCTAGTTGAATATAGAAGAAGAGCGATAATTGAAGAACTGGAAAGATCCTTATCTGATGAACTAGCAGTAATTACAGTTGAAAATGGGCTATTAGCCTTGCAGGTAATTGCGCAGCATATCAGAAAAGTGCTTTCAACTCAGGTTGTTGGGATTACTGGTAGTACTGGCAAGACAAGTACTAAAGATATGATAGTTGGCATTCTTTCGCAGTCGAAGAAGGTTGTCTCAAGCACAGAAAGCTACAACAACGAAATTGGAGTACCGCTGACTGTTCTAAAAGCAGAAAGGGACACTGAGGTGATTGTAGTAGAGATGGCTATGCGTGGATTAGGCCAGATTACAGAACTAGCACGAATTGCTAGGCCCACTGTAGGATTGGTTACAAATGTGGGAAAGAGCCATTTTGAGTTACTTGGTTCAGAGGAAAGGATAGGAGAGGCTAAAGGTGAGTTGGTAAAAGCTATACCGGAGGAAGGGATAATGGTACTTAATGCTGATGATTTGTGGACTGAGAGGTTGAAAAGAATGGCAGTCTGTCCTGTTATCAGCTATGGGCTTTCACCATCTGCAGAAATTAGAGCTTTAGATATATATTTGGAGAAAGGTAGACCAAGCTTCACCCTGAGAACACCGGTGGGAAAAAGTGTTATAAATCTTCCAGTTTTAGGAATATACAATGTATATAATGCTCTCGCTGCTAGCACCGTTGCTCTGCAATTGGGTGGAAAACTGGAGGATGTAAAGTCTGGATTAGAGAATTGTCAAATCTCTAAGATGCGCATGGAGTGTTTTACTTCTGCTGATGGAGTAACCGTCTTAAATGACTCCTATAATGCCAATCCTGCATCTATGGAGGCAGCGCTTCAGACCTTACGTGACGTTGCTGCTGAGTCGCGAAAGATTGCGGTGTTGGGGGATATGCTGGAGCTGGGTGCCATTTCAGAAAAGTCTCATTACCAGATTGGTGAAACAGTATACAAAATTGGAGTAAATATTTTAATCACAATAGGTAAGAACAGCAGGTATATTGCTGAAGGGGCTATACGTAAAGGAATGCGACAGGATAATGTTTTTATCTGCCAGAACCTGGATAAAGCTAGGAGTTTGCTTAATTCTCAATTAAAAGCAGGAGATGTGGTACTGATAAAAGCTTCTCGGGCGTTAAGAATGGAAGATGTTGTAGACTCTATAGTCAATTTATAGCAGGGGAGAAGAGTTATGCGTTATCCTACGTATGAAGTATTTGTGACAGCATTCTTGTCTCTGGCTCTTACCACTATTCTCGCCCCGGTATGGATCAATTTTCTCAAATCCAAGAACATTGGAGAGGAAGTAAGAATCGATGGCCCTCAGGAACACCTGGTTAAAAAAGGTACTCCTACTATGGGTGGTGTCCTTATTCTTTTAAGTTTTATAGTTTCCTATCTCTTAAGGGCTGAAATAGACTTATCAAGTTTAAGCACCGTTGCGCTCATTGCTACAGTTGCCTGTGGTCTTCTGGGGCTAGTAGATGATTATTCGAAAATCACAAAAGCTAGGTCATTGGGATTACGTGCACGTACCAAATTTTTCTGGCAACTTGTAATCTCTATAGCAGTAGCATGGATGGCTATTAACTATTCTCACATTTCCACCGCTGTAGAAATACCCCTTATTGGACGGGAGGTTGATTTAGGATTATTCTATTATTTTTTTGTCTACTTGATTGTTACTGCTACAACTAACGGGGTTAATCTTACTGACGGGCTTGATGGGCTGGCAGGTGGCACAGTTGTAGTGGTTATGCTTGCTTATGCAGGTATTGCATTTAAACTGGGCCACCTTGATCTGGCAATCTTTAGCGCAGCAATAGGTGGTTCTTGTATTGGATTTCTATGGTACAACTCTTATCCAGCGGAAATCTTCATGGGTGATACTGGTTCATTGGGATTGGGAGGAGCCATAGCTGCGCTGGCTATCCTTACTAAGACAGAACTTTTACTTGTGTTAATTGGAGGAATTTATGTGCTGGAGGCTTTGTCTGTTATAGCTCAAATAATATCCTTTCGCTATTTTGGCAGTTTTCGAGTATTGAAGATGGCTCCTATACACCATCATTTTGAACTTCTTGGTTGGTCTGAGACAAAGGTAATGATTAGGTTCTGGATTATTGCAGGAGTTTTTGCAGCTGCAGGATTCGCAGTCTTCTTCTTTAGCGCAGTGAGAGGTGGGGGCTAGTTGGAGTTTGCTGACAAGAAGATACTTGTTGTCGGCCTCGGTCTCAGCGGAGAGGCGGTTGCAGAGAAACTCCTTGAGTTGGAAGCCGAGGTGGCAATATGTGACCATGCTAAAGATGCTGATGTGAGCAGAAGAGCCCGAGTTTTGGAGAACAAAGGAGCAAAAACAAGACTTGGGGAGAGATTTCCAAATTCTGCAAACGGATTTGATTTGGTAATTATTAGTCCAGGAGTACCGGATGAGATTGCATTGATAGACGATGCCCGAAGAAGAAAGATTCATGTTTGGAGTGAAGTAGAACTAGCTTTCCGGTTGACAAAGGCGCGCATAATCGGAATTACTGGTACAAATGGGAAAACAACTACTACCCAGATAGTAGGAGAAATTTTTAGGAAAGCAGGAGTTCCTGCTGTTGTAGCCGGTAACATTGGTTTTCCACTTATAAAGGCAATAAACCAGGCAAGTCCGGAAAGCTGGCTGATAACCGAGCTGAGTAGTTTTCAGCTTTTAAACATTATAAAATTTAGGACCCACATTGGCCTAATGCTTAATATCACCGAGGACCATCTGGACCGGCATATAGACTTCCAGGAATACGCTAGGGCGAAAGCCAGGATATTTAATAATCAGGATAAAAGTGACTATGCAGTTTTGAATTTGGATGATCCGGCAGTATCAGGGCTTGAGTCTCGAATTAAGGCTCAGTTAGTTTCTTTCAGTAAAACCATGAGGGATAGGCCCGGTGTCTATCTGAATGGGGAGAAGATATTAGCAAAGTGGGAAAAAGAAAAGGTAATTTGCAGCGTAGGAGAATTGAAAATAAAGGGCGAACATAATATCGAAAACAGCCTGGGTGCAGCAGCCGTAAGTCTTGCGGCGGGTATAGATGATGTTCATATAGGAAATGCGCTTGCTTAAGGACTTTAAACCAATGGAACACAGGTGTGAATATGTGAATACCGTTAACGGCGTTGACTACTATAATGATTCAAAAGCAACTAATCCAGATGCAACCATGAAAGCACTCACTGCCTTTGCTGAGCCGATAGTGTTACTGGCTGGTGGGAGAAATAAAGGCAACAGCTTTGAAAAGTTGGCGGCTGCCTTGAGGGGAAGGGTAAAGGTTATAATATTATTTGGAGAATCTGCTAAGGAGATTACAAAGGTATTGGACAAAGATGCTTTGGAGGTAAAAACAGTGGTATCCTTACCAGAGGCAGTTATTGAGGCTCAAAAACACAGCCGACCTGGTGATGTTGTTTTACTGTCCCCAGCTTGTGCTAGTTTCGATATGTTTAAGAATTATGAAGAAAGAGGTCAGGTGTTTAAGGAGGCGGTGAAAAACTTAAAGAATGCATAATTCGGAAATCAAAATGAAAATGGTTCCTCCGTCATTGCACGGAAAGGCGGGTAATGCGGAATTAGAATTGGATAAGGGATCTGATGGTAATACGTTTCTTGAAGAGTATTTAATTCGGAGGCTTGTGGATACATACCCGCTATCTTAACGGTACACGTAGATGCAGATTTTCATTTTTGATTGCAGTTGTTCAACTGAACACATAACAAAGTTTTAATTTTTACATTTGATTCTTACAATTTTAACGAAGGAACATTCATGGCTTTGAAGCAGAAACGATCATCTTCTTTCTACTTTATGTTAGGAGCAAGTTTTATGCTCCTTGTTTTTGGTATCGTAATGATTTTTAGTGCTAGCTCTGTTTCAGCTTTGAACAAACATGGAGACAGCTTCTATTATTTTAAGCGCCAAATAATTTCAGCTATCATAGGTTTAATCTTTCTCATATTTTTAGCTAACAATGATTATCATAGATTAAGTCGATGGTCAGGGATTTTAATACTTGGCTCTTTGATTCTATTGGTACTTGTTGTTATTCCCGGAATAGGAAGAATTGTTGGAGGTGCAAGAAGATGGATAGAGCTGGGTTTCTTAACCCTTCAACCATCGGAACTGGTGAAGCTGGTCTTGGTAATATTTACTGCTGACTTGCTTGCCCGGAGAAAGGAACAAGTTAGAGAATTGCCAAAACTACTTGTACCCCTTTTTCCTATTCTCATTCTTGCCTGTATTTTGGTAATGGTTCAGCCGGATTTGGGTACTGCTTTTACTATCTTTATTACTGTTTTTGTTTTAATATTCTTGGCAAGTGCTAAGGGGGTTCACATCTTTGGAATAGGGGTAAGCGGGATACTGATTATTGGTTTACTAATTCTCTCTGAGGAGTATCGGCTGCAAAGATTTTTGTCCTTTTTAAATCCCTGGGAAAACCCTCGCGGCTCTGGTTTTCATATTATTCAATCTCTCATAGCTTTTGGGTCCGGTGGAATCAGCGGTATGGGTTTGGGAATGAGCAGACAGAAATTTTTCTACCTCCCGGCTGCACACACAGATTTTATTTTTGCCATAATAGCGGAAGAATTGGGCTTGGCTGGTTCATTATTTGTTGTCTTTATTTTTGCTTTTATAACCTTTATTGGTATACGAATTGCTTTGAAAGCAAAAGATCAATTTGGTACCCTACTGGGAGCAGGGATTGTCACTACCATCGCTACTCAAGCATTAGTGAATATGGGAGCTGTAACTGGTATTATTCCTATTACTGGAATTCCTCTTCCTCTAATAAGTTTTGGTGGAAGTTCACTTATGGTTACTCTTAGCGGGATTGGTATCCTCTTAAATATTGCCTGCCAGGAGAAAAGGAGGAAAGCATTAACTAGAGATGAGGATATTGATTTGCGGAGGAGGCACAGCCGGTCACATCTATCCGGGATTGGCTCTAGCAAGAGAGCTAAAGCAGTTAACTGGCAGCGCTGAAATACTTTTTTTGGGGACCCCCGATGGGCTAGAAGCGAGCATTGTACCTCAAGCGGGATTTTCCTTCAAGGCTGTAAAAGTTAAAGGATTCAAGCGCAGAATTTCATCTGAGTTTGTTGTCTTTCTGGCAACATTGTTGGTGGCGCTTATACGCTCGCTTAAAATAGTCAGGGATTTCCGTCCTGGAGTAGTTGTTGGTCTGGGAGGATATGTAAGTATACCGGGATTGCTGGCAGCTCTCCTTATGAGAATTCCTACTATAATCCATGAACAGAATGCCGTCCCAGGACTGGCTAATCGTACGCTGGCAAAATATGTTGATGTTGTTGCTTTTTCCTATCCAGGCTCAGAGGTCTATTTCCCATTTAAAGAGAAAACAATAATTACGGGAAACCCAGTTAGAAAGGAAGCAAGTGCAGTAAGTCGTGAAGCGGGTATTTCCATTTTGAAACTTGATAATTCTAAAAAAACTCTGCTAGTTTTTGGGGGAAGCAGGGGCGCCAAGAGAATAAACGAAGCGGCAATGAATGCATACGCGTTATTCCGGAACCGGGACGATTTGCAGATTCTACACATAACCGGGAAACTGCATTATAAGAACATAGTTTCTGCTGTTGAATTGTTAATAAAAGAGGAAGATAAGCTTACATACCGTATTTATCCATATGTAGACAATATGGGTGCTTTTTATGGAGCAGCCGATCTTGTATTGTGTCGGGCAGGCGCAACGACAATTGCAGAGCTTGTAGCTAACGGCATTGCAGCTATCTTAGTCCCATATCCCTTTGCAACTGAAGCGCATCAAGAGAAGAATGCACAGTTTGTAGAAGAGAGAGGGGCTGCTGCTGTAGTTTTGGACTCGGATTTAACACCAGATCTATTGTATCAGGAGGTTAACAGGATTATTAAGGACAAAGAGCGTCTGAAGAGAATGACAGAAGCAGCGAAAAGCTTGGGGAGTCCACAAGCGGGGAGGACTCTTGCAGAGACAGTCCTTGAGGTAAGCAGAAAAAGCACTAAGGTGGAGAAAAATTGAAAGAAAATCAAAAGTTCCATTTTGTAGGTATTGGTGGAGCAGGTATGAGCGGTATTGCTCGTGTTCTGTTGGATATGGGCTATGAGATAACTGGATCGGATTTAAAAGAATCGAGAAACACGATACATCTTAAAAAACATGGTGCGAGAATAATAATAGGTCATCATCCCAGTAACGTAGATAGTGCCGATATTGTTGTTGTTTCCTCTGCCATACCGGGCTCAAATTGTGAAATTAGGTCGGCTCGGGAGAAATCTATCCCGGTTTTAGCCAGAGCCGAGATGCTAGTAAGGCTGGCAGAAGGGAAGACCACCATAGCAATTGCGGGAACACATGGAAAGACCACAACTACTTCTATGGTATCTTTTCTTTTCGAACAATGCGAGGTTGATCCTACATTCCTAATAGGAGGAGAACTAAACGATATTGGTAGTAATGCCAGATATGGAAAGGGAGATTATTTTATTGCGGAAACGGACGAAAGTGACGGTTCCCTACTGTTTATGCGGCCAGATATTATAATACTTACAAATATAGAGGCAGATCATCTTGACCACTATGGAGATTTCAGCAGAATTGAGAAGACTTTTGAACGGTTTACTCAACAAATGTCTCCTAATGGGCTTGCTATAGTATGTGGAGACCACGTTAACGTAATAAAAATAATCAGAGCAGCAAATAAGGAATTCAAGACATACGGTTTAAGCGATAAGTGTGACTTTTTTGCCACCCACGTTAATTTTTCCAATTTTGGCAGCAGCTTTAAAGTTTTTCATTCACAAGAAGAGTTGGGTGAAGTAAGATTGCAAGTACCCGGCTTACATAACATATACAATGCTCTGGCAGCTATTACCCTGGGAATTTCTCTTGGATTGCCTTTTGAGCGTGTTAGTTCAGCCCTAAAAGAATTCGGCGGTGTAAGAAGGCGTTTTCAACTTATGGGTTCTTATGATGGAATTACTTTAGTTGATGATTATGCACATCACCCTACAGAGATCAAAGTTACTCTAGAAGCAGCGAAAGTAGGTGACTGGAAACGGGTCATCTGTGTGTTTCAGCCACACCGTTATACTCGTACAAAATTTCTCCACACTGAGTTTGGTGCTTCTTTTAACAATTCAGATATTACAATTCTAACTGATATTTATGGAGCAGGGGAAGGTCCGCTGCCGGGAGTCACTGGAAAACTTTTAGTAGATTCGGTACTTGAGAAAAATCCTGGTAAGCAGGTAATTTATCTTCCTAAAAAGAACGATATAAAAAGGTTCCTTCTTAGTTGTGTAAGACCAGGAGACCTGGTATTGATTATGGGTGCGGGGGACATTTGGACAGTTGGAGAAGAATTTTTAGACGGGCTAAAACAGAGAGCTGAAGCTATAATATAATGACTATATGATTTCCAGAGTGATTCTTCTTGGAAACAAACTTTGACCACATTTTCGCAAGACTTTTTCCACTTTTAGGAAAACGAATCATTAGAAACCGTTATTTAGCGCCCTACACGACATTTAGAGTAGGGGGTCCAGCCTCTCTTTTTCTAACGGTTAACAACAGGTATGAGCTTCTTGAAGTACTGGGAATTTTTGGGGAGCAGGTATGCTCTTTTTTTATATTAGGTGGAGGTTCAAACCTTTTGATTTCGGATAGAGGTTTCCCTGGCGCGGTGGTAAGTTTAGCCCAGGACTTTTCCTACGTCAGAAAAGAAGACTCTAATCTGGTTGCTGGAGCAGCTACCAGATTAGGACGATGTACCAAGTTTGCTCAGGAAGTTGGGCTTAGGGGATTGGCTTTTACGGCAGGCATTCCAGGAACTTTAGGAGGTGCCATTGCTGTGAACGCAGGTGCTTATGGGTCTTCTATTGGAGACGTGCTGCGGAATGCAAGAATAGTATCTTTGGAAAATGGAAAGGAGATGATTATCAGTAAAAAAGATTGCGGGTTTTCTTACCGATCAACAAACATAAGCGGGAAAACTGTAATTACGGAAGCGATTCTAGATTTAAAAGAAGACAATCCAGATAATGTTTTGAAAGAGATTAGAGAATTGCTAGACAGGAGAAAGAAGACTCAACCGATTGGTATGTACACAGCCGGAAGCATATTTAAGAATCCACCAGGAGAGTACGCAGGAAAGTTAATAGAAGAGGCAGATTGTAAAGGTGTCTCCATAGGAGATGCATTTGTGTCAGACGTTCATGCTAATTTTATTGTAAATAGAGGAAAAGCAAGCAGTCAGGATATATATAATCTAATAAGATTGGTTCAAGAGCGCGTGTATGAAAAAACAGATATTGTTTTGGAGATGGAAATAGTTACGTTGGGAAAATTCGGTAACGAGCGATAAATATATTGTTTAAGATAATATCGAATTAGTTAATAAGGATGGCTTTGCCAAAACATCACAAAAAAAGTAGCGAAATTAGGATAAGGAAAAAGAGAAGGCGACTGAAGATAGTGGTCGCTTTAATTATCTTCATATTTCTAGTGCTGGGTAGTATAAAACTCTATAACAGCTCACTTTTTGATATTGAAAAAATAAGCGTAAAAGGCAATAGTAAAATTATGGAGAGCAGGATAGTAGAAATTGCAAAAATTAAGCCGGGTATAAGTCTTCTTAGAATATCAAGCAGAGAAATAAAGCGTAATATTAAAGGAGAGCCCTGGATTGAAGATATCTCCATCATAAAACACTATCCACATAGATTGGAAGTAAAAGTCACTGAACGAAAACCGTTAGGAATAATTGTCTTGAATAATTCTCAATACCTGGTGGATAGAAATCAGTTTGTCTGGAGATCTGAAGATAAGGATTATGACCTTCCTTTAATTAAAGATATAGATATTAATTTAAAGAGTGATAGTGGGAGGGCAGAAAGCCCTCAACTCAAAAATGCTATATTATGTCTTAGCAATCTTGAGGAAAATATAAAAAAGCTACTTCTGACAGTTTCAGCGCCGTCCGTTGAGGGGCTAAACTTGTATCTAAATGGTGAAATTCTGATATTATATGGTAAAGCCACAGAGACGAAAAAGAAAAATTATTTGTTAGGATTGATTCTGTCACAAGCCCGGTTGAAGGGAGAGAGACTGGAAAGTATTGATGTGAGAGTACCCTCTCATCCAGTTGTAAAGAAACAAATACTTCCCGCGGGTGGATAAAGGCGAGTATGTAGTGGGTATATAAGTAAAGTTCTAGCATAAGTGCAGGAAAAATTGAAATCAAAAGAAGAAGGTAATCTCTTAATAGGTTTGGACATTGGGACAACTAAGATTTGTGCTATTGTGGGAGAGGCCAACTCTGAAAATGGGGTTGATGTCAGAGGTGTAGGTATTAGTCCCAGTCATGGGTTGCGCAAAGGAATTGTTGTTGACATAGAAAAGACAGTGAATTCAATCTCAACTGCATTGCAAAAGGCTGAAAATATGTCGGGTATACAGATAAGTCAGGCATTTGTAGGGCTTGCGGGAACCCATATTTCTTCCCTTAATAGCAAAGGAGTAGTGGCGATTTCCGGGAAAGATCATGTAATTACTCACGCGGATAGAGATAGGGTATTGGAGGCAGCAAGAGTTGTAGTAATACCACCTGAAAGGGAGATCATTCATGTAATTCCGCGGGAATTCATCGTAGATGGGCAGGGAGGAGTTACTGAACCCGTTGGTATGGCTGCTTTGCGGCTTGAGGTTGAGACACATATTGTGACAGGAGCTGTTACTTCAATACAAAATGTAGTTCAGTGTGTACACCTGGCAGGTATTGAGGTTGAAGAGATAGTGCTAGAGTCGGTTGCTTCGAGTAAGGCAGTACTAGGCGAAGAGGAAAAGGAGTTAGGTGTAGTTCTGGTTGATATAGGAGGCGGAACCACAGATGTTGCGATTTTTATCAACGGAAGCATCTGGCATACGCATGTGTTACCCGTTGGTGGCAATCACATTACAAACGATATTGCCATTGGACTTCGTATTCCGATTCTTCAGGCGGAGCAAATTAAAAAAGAACATGGTTGTGCCTTATCTGATTTAGTAAGTGATCTTGATATGCTGGAGGTGAGAAGCATAGGACAAAAACCTAAACCAATACCGCGACAGAAACTGGCAGAAATTATTGAGCCGAGAATGAGAGAAATCTTATTGCTGGTAAAGGAAGAGATAACCAGGTCAGGGCAGTCCCATCTTTTGCCAGGGGGGGTTGTGTTAACAGGTGGAGGTTCTCAATTCGAGGGACTACCGGAACTAGCTTCTCAAGTTTTAAATCTTCCTGTAAGAATTGGCTATCCCCGTCATATCACAGGGCTGGTTGACATAATAGACAGTCCTCTGTATGCGACTGCCGTAGGGCTTCTGTTATACGGGAAGGAATTACGCAAGCACCGTTCATATGCAAAAATGAGCGGAGTTGCCTTTGTAGGTGAGTTCTTTAACAAAGCCAAGAACTTATTTCAGGATTTTTTCTAGTTTCAAATCTATAATTATTCTTCTACGGCAGAAATTACCATCTGCTAATAGCCTTAGAGATATGTAAATCCCTCTCACCATCCGCATATATTTTTAGGAAAGATCTAATATAATGTGACGTCTCATAGAAATGACATTTGTTGTGACAGTATTGAAGAGTTAAAGTTTGATACCGGTATGGTTGTTTGGTTACAAGCGAAATTATCAAGGTGGATTATTTACATTGTTCACATATTTTTTGCAGAACAGCAGATCTCATCCAATCTTTTTTAAAATTGAGTTGCTTTTTTAAAAGAAATAATGTAAGCTATTTTGATGTCTAAGGGTTGACAAAAGAGAGAGAGTTTATCTATTAACCTTTACTTTAGATTCAATAGCTAAATGCAACAGGAGGTCAGCTAAATATGTTAGATGTTGGTTCTAGTTACATAGCTGTTATCAAGGTAGTAGGTATAGGTGGCGGAGGCACTAACGCAGTTAATCGTATGATCGAAGCAGGAATTCATGGAGTTGAGTTTATTGCTATGAATACGGACTCCCAGGCATTGCTGATGTCCGATGCGGATTATAAGGTACATTTAGGTGGAAGTTTGACCAGGGGTCTGGGAGCAGGAGCTGATCCTGAGATTGGCTATCAAGCTGCAGAAGAAAGCAGAGAGGAGATCAAAGAGGCGCTTAAAGGCGCCGATATGGTCTTTGTGACCGCAGGAAAGGGAGGCGGCACAGGAACAGGGGCAACTCCCGTGGTTGCTGAGATTTCAAGAGAATTGGGCGCATTAACGGTTGGGATAGTAACCCGGCCGTTTACTTTTGAAGGACAAAAGCGTGCAAATCAAGCAGATGAGGGTATAGTTAAACTTCAAGATAAGGTTGATACTTTAATCATTATTCCAAATGATCGCTTGCTTCAGGTGGTAGAGCGTAAGACTTCTATAGTTGATGCCTTCAAAGTGGCTGATGATATTTTACGTCAAGGAATCCAGGGAATAACTGATCTGATTACCATTCCAGGTCTAATAAATCTTGATTTCGCTGATGTACGAACTATCATGACTAATGCTGGTTCGGCTCTTATGGGAATCGGAACAGCTACGGGTGAGGATCGGGCAGTAGTCGCAGCTAAGGCTGCTATTTCCAGTCCATTACTGGAGGCTTCAATTGACGGAGCCAAGGGTGTTTTACTAAATATATCAGGAGGCTCAAACCTGGGATTATTTGAGGTTAATGAAGCTGCAGAGATAATTGCCAATGCAGCTCATCCGGAGGCAAACATAATTTTTGGCGCTGTTATTGATGATTCTATAGGGGAAGACGTCAATGTAACAGTTATTGCAACGGGATTTGACCAGCGAAAGGTAGTACAACCACAGCCTGAAAAAGTTGAGGAAAAACCCATATTTATGGAACAGGCGAAAGAGACAAAGATTCCTTCATTTGGATCTGATGACCTCGATATTCCGACTTTTTTAAGAAGAAGCCCTAATTAATATTATATATAAAAAACAGATTGGCAATTTTGGAACCGCCCTTGGGCGGTTCTTGTTTTGGAGAGGAGATGGATAATTGTATCCATTGGAATTTTGCTGGCAGGAGGGTGTATTCCTCATAACTTCACCTTCGTTAACGGAAAAACTTTCCATTCTTGTGGTTTTTACTGGAAGACATGGGGGAGTAAGCCATGTTCCTTATGATACCTTCAATCTGGCCTTTAGGATTGGCGATGATCCTTCCGCAGTGTTGGCAAATCGTCGAAAATTATGCTCAATACTCGGGCTGAAAGCACAAAGTCTCACTTCTGCGGAACAGGTTCACAGTTCATCGCTAGCAATAGTTAATTTAAGAGATAAAGATACAGGCATTTTAGAGGATTCATTTCCCGGAGTGGACGGTCTTGTAACAAAAGTAACAGGGATACCATTGATACTCTTTTTTGCTGATTGTGTACCCTTAGCCCTGATTCATCCCCAAAGCAGGGCTGTTGCTATGGTTCATGCTGGATGGAGGGGTACTTTAGAAAATATAGCATCTAAGGCAGTTGATGTTTTAGAAAATATTTCGGGAGCTAAAGCGGAAGAAATGTTAGCTTTTATCGGTCCAGCAATTGGGCCCTGTTGTTATCAAGTTAAACCCAAGATTATTCAACTTTTTCAAAAAAAGTTCGGCTCTTATGGAATATTCCCTAATAATAAATTGGATCTGTCAGAGATAAATTCTAAACAGCTTTCACATAGGGGCATTCCCGGTAAATCCATTGAAATCGCAGGCGTCTGTACTTCCTGCCAATATAAGGATTTTTTTTCCTATCGAGCGTCGCAAGGAAAAACTGGTCGACAGGCAGGGCTTGTTGTTTTATTATAGGCAGGAAAACTTGTAACTCATTAAAAAATCATACCACGTCAGAATGATAAAAGGTCAGGAAAGAGATATCAGGGCAAAGATACTATTTTTTATTATACTAATTCTCCTATTTTTATTCTCGATAGGATGTAGGCAAAGCAAAGAAAAAAGAAGCGAAACCTTAACTATTGCTGGTTCCACTACTATTCTCCCTATAGTTCAGGCCACCGGTGAAGAATTTGAAGATACTTTTCCAGGGACTAGAGTGATGGTGCAAGGTGGTGGTTCTAGTGCAGGGGTGGAGGCAGTGTCAACAGGCGTTGCTGACATTGGTACCTGTTCACGGGAGCTAACTGTCGAGGAAAAAAAACTCAATCTTAATGATTTTATAGTTGCTGTGGATGCCATTGCTGTCATAGTAAATCCTCGAAATCCCGTAGATAATCTAAATCGAAAGCAGCTAGCAGATATATTTTCTGGTAAAATAACGAGCTGGCGTCAAGTTGGAGGTAAAAAAGAACCGATTATTCTGGTAAATCGTGATGAAGCCTCAGGGACTAGAGAGGCCTTTTCTAAGGTAGTATTTCTTTCAAAAAGAGATTTTACTAAAGATGCTGTTATTCAGCCAGGAAGCGGTCAGGTTAGGGCAATTGTGGAAGGTGCTCCTAATGCTGTAGGTTATATTTCACTTGGCTATGTAACGAATACAGTTAAAATCATCGGTTACAATGGAATTAAGCCGACTCTACAAAATGTAAAGGCTGGAAAATATAAGTTACAACGCGGACTTCATCTTCTTACAAAAAAGAAATCATCGGAGATAACCAGGAAGTTTATAGACTATATTCTCAGCCCCGAGATTCAAGAAAAAATTGTTTCAGTAGAATTTGTTCCTGTAGAATAGGGTCTCAAGGAAGTGTATTCTTTTTAATATAAGACCAACTGTTACGGAAACAACAATAATAATCGTAGAATATTTATAGGTTTACATATGAATGGCTGGAAGGAGCGCTTACTCAGGCAAATTTTTCTAACTACTGCATGCATGGCGGTTATAGCAGTAGTTCTTATCTTTATTTTTGTTGGAGTCAAGGGATTTCCCATCTTTGCTCGAGTCAGTCCACTTGACTTTATTTTTGGTACTGATTGGTCTCCTCTAAAAGGACATTTTGGCATTTTACCCTTTATAGTGGGAAGCTTTATGGTAACAATAGGAGCCTTATTGCTAGGTGCTCCTCTCGCCTTAGCAACGGCTATTTTTTTAGCAGAGGTAGCTACACCACGAGTCGAAAGGATGATCAGACCAGCTGTTGAACTGCTAGCAGGAATACCTTCTGTTATTTATGGATTTTTTGGAGTTATAGTTATAGTCCCCTGGGTACGGACCGTATTTGGTGGTTCTGGATTCGGCCTTCTAACTGGGTGGATTGTGCTGGCGCTTATGATATTGCCAACTATTGCTGCTATTTCAGAGGATGCAATAAATGCTGTACCGCCAAGATTTAAAGAAAGTTCTTTAGCCTTAGGAGCGACCCAATGGCAGACCATTTGGAAGACGGTATTGCCTTCAGCAAGGTACGGCTTAGTGAATGCAGTGGTTCTTGGGATGGGAAGAGCTATTGGAGAGACTATGGCAGCTGTAATGGTACTGGGAAATGCTCCCATAATACAGACCTCACTGACCAAATCTGCAAGTACACTCACCAGTATTATGGTTCTGGAGATGTCTTATGCATCAGGTGATCATCAAGTTGCGCTTTTTGCCATGGGGATAGTACTATTTGTGATTTCAACGTCGTTTGTGGCAGTAATAAGGGCTTTTTCACCCGAAAAGGGTAGGAAGGATTAGGAATGAAACGGTTTACAAATTCCCTGGCTATTTCGATTTTATGGTCAGCCGCAATCTTCACAATTCTGTTCTTAACTATTTTAATCGGCTATATTCTCTATAAAGGGCTGCTTTCTGCTTTGAGTTTCGAATTTATATTTACTTCACCAAGAGGAATTGCAATGGAGGGAGGAATCTTTCCCACGATAATAGCTTCAATATATACAACTATGCTGGGTATTCTTTTCATAACACCTATAGGAATAGGCGCAGCCATATACTTAACTGAATATGCCAAAGGGGGAAGCATAGTGAGTATCATTAGGTTTGGGGCTGATATTCTGGCCGGTGTTCCCTCAATAGTATTCGGACTATTTGGTCTTACTCTCTTTGTTTATATCTTAGGGTTTGGTTGGTCTATGCTTTCTTGTGGTTTAACTCTTGCGATTATGATTCTTCCTATCCTTATGCGTACAACCGAGGAAGCCATACGGTCTGTTCCTGACTCTTACCGTCAGGCAAGTTTTGCCTTATCTGCTACAAAATGGCAGACAATCCGCAACGTTGTTCTTCCTTCAGCAAAGCACCGCATAATCACAGGAGTAATTCTAGGTGTAGGCCGGGCTTTTGGAGAAACAGCTGCCGTCATTTTCACTGCCGGCCTGGCAATAAATCTCCCTATATGGCCCACGGAGCCAGGCCGAACTATGACTTCCCACCTATATCTTCTAACAACTGAGGGAATCTCCGTTGATATTGCATATGGAACCGCGGTACTTCTACTGGTAATTATTTTCACATTTAATTTTGTAACAAGAAGATATGGAGGAAAAATATAATATTCAGTAGGACAAAAATGAAGGATAACTTTGTTTTTGAGGTAAAGAACCTGAATTTTTTCTACAGTAGCTTTAAAGCCCTAGAGGATATTTCTGTAGGGATACGGAAATACCACATCACTGCATTTATAGGCCCCTCAGGATGCGGAAAATCCACTTTTTTGCGAACACTAAATCGCATGAACGATCTTATTGAAGGAGCCAAGATAGAAGGAAGGATTCTTCTGGAAGATAAGGATATTTATGCTCCTGATACAGATGTAGTAGAACTAAGAAGACGCGTTGGAATGATATTTCAGCAGCCTAACCCCTTTCCATTTTCAATCTACGAAAATGTTGCCTATGGACCTAAAGTTCATGGCATTAAGAATAAGAAGCAATTAGATGAGATTGTAGAAAAGAGCCTTACCAGGGCAGCTCTCTGGAAAGAGGTCAAGGACAAGCTCCGCAGTTCGGCATTGGAACTCTCAGGAGGGCAGCAACAGAGATTGTGTATAGCCAGAGTTATCGCGGTTAATCCTGAGGTTTTGCTAATGGACGAGCCTTGTTCAGCAATTGATCCGACTTCTATCCAAAAAATAGAGGATCTGATGGCCGAATTAAAGGAAAAACTTACTATTGTAATTGTGACCCATAATATGCAGCAAGCTGCTCGTGTTTCGGACTATACCGCATTTTTCCTGGCTGAAAAATCTGATGGAGCAGCGAAACTAATCGAATACGACAAGACCGATGTTATATTCACCAATCCTTCAGACAAAAGAACAGAGAACTATATAACAGGAAGATTCGGATAATAGAATGTGGGTAGTTCAATAGGTGCTGATATTTTTGGAAAGGAGGGAAGAAGATGGCTGAAATGAGGAAGAGTTTTCATGAAATGTTGGATGAACTTCAAGATGAGGTTCTAAAGATGGGAGATTTGGTCGTTGAGAATGTTACCAATGCTGTGACTTCTCTCGTCGAAGGTGACTTAACTCTTGCTGAGGTTGTCATCAACAAAGACGATCAGGTTGATTCCATAAATCTTTCTATCGAAGAGAAGGGCATGAGTATGCTTGCCCGCCAACAGCCGGTAGCTAGGGATCTAAGACTAATTTATGCAGTTCTCATTATTGCTGTTTATTTAGAAAGGATTGGTGATCTAGCCCTAAATATTGCTACCATTGCAAAAAGAACTGAAGGCTTGACAGAGGAAGAAAAGTCTCTGGCTGAGCTATTTTCGAAGATGGGAGAGCTTTCCTGTCAACTGGTAAGGAGCAGCTTAGAAGCTTTTAGAAAAACAGATATTACCTTGGCAGAAGAGCTTAGCAGCTTGGATGAGCCCATAGATGAGCTTTATAAACAGTTTCTTAAAGAGCTTAGAAAGGCTAGAGAGGAAGAAGACTATATAGAAAGATTCACACAGCTTATTTTGGCTAGCAGATACCTTGAGAGGGTTGCTGATAATGCTGTAAATATAGGAGAGAGAGTCACTTACATTGTTACCGGTGAATTTAAAGATTATACAGATGTTTCATAACCTTCTGTTTGGACCAAAAATATTATTGAAAAATACCAGGATTTATCTCAGATTAAGCGAAGATAAGAGTTTATCAAAACCTAAAGAGATTATTTAGGTTTAAGTTTTGGCAGATTTCATATTATCTAATGAGAATATAATGCAGTTTTCAACGGTATATATAAAATGTGATATTTCCAAATATAGACATTTTGGGTGTCATTATAGACACTTTACGATAGGTTTTGAGCAGGGTTCGGCTAGAAGGGTTATTTAACTAAAAATAAAGGGGTATTATGAGGTATAAAAGTATAATCAACTACTGATGTTCCTGCGACAACTTTTGATGCGTTATAGGAAATTAAGTACATTATAAAGGAGATAAGCAGTCGGGCGCATCGTCAAGATTTGATATTGATGATAAGGCTCTTTAACATGAATAGTCTAGGAACAATTTCCCAGAATGTACAAGAAGTAGAACAAAGAATCAAAAAGGCTGCAGAAAGAAGTGGTAGAGACTGGGAGAACATTAAACTAGTTGTAGTAGTCAAGAATGCAGAAGTTACGCAGATACAGGAAGCAATAAGAGCTGGAATTAGAGAGTTTGGTGAAAATAAGGCTCAAGATTTATTAAGGAAAATATCGCAGTTGCCTTCTGGGCTTTGCTGGCACTTCGTGGGTCACTTGCAGACAAATAAGGTCAGGCAAGTAGTACCAATTGTTGAACTAATACACTCAGTAGATAGTGTTAATTTGATGGAAGAAATCAATAAAAGGGCCAGTCAGTTTGAGAAGGAACAGCAAATTCTTATACAGGTTAACGTTTCAGGCGAAAGAAGCAAATTCGGCATTGGTTATAAACAGGTTATGTCATTTTTAGAAAAAGCCATGGGATTCGGTTCGATAAGGGTTCGCGGCCTTATGACTATTGGGCCACTGGTTGAAGACCCGGAGCATATACGTCCGGTTTTTGCAAAATTGAGGGAAATCTACAATCAGATTTTGTCGAGTGGGATAGTAAAAGAGGGATTTGATTATCTCTCGATGGGTATGACTAATGATTTTGAGGTAGCCATAGAAGAAGGTGCAAATATAGTAAGAATAGGAACGGCTATTTTTAAAAATAGTTGAACGCTAGAGACAGCGAGAGTAAGAGAGTAATATAATAACTCTTGACTGTTCTTGAAGGGAGTGTTTAGGACATGAAGAATCTCTGGCATAGGGCCCTAATCTATTTTGGATTAGCTGAGGATGATTCATATGATGATTTGACTCAGGATTACGATGAGTATGAGGAATCTCCATATCCTGAACGGCCAACTGTGAAGAAGTTGCAGCGGAGCGATCAGGATGAAAGAGCGAACGTTTTACGCTCAATTTCCTCTCCGCATGTTAAAGTTCATGTGGTAGAACCACGCAGCTTTAACGACGCTCAGAGAATTGCAGACAAATTCAAAGCCAGTATTCCTGTAATTGTCAATCTTCAAACTACTGAGGCTGATCTCTCAAAGCGTTTGATCGATTTTGCAAGCGGTCTTACGTATGGATTAAGTGGAGGAATGCAGCGGGTTGCTGAAAGGGTTTTTCTTCTGACTCCATCAAATGTCGAAGTTTCAGCCGAAGAAAAGCGAAGACTTCAAGAAAAAGGATTCTTTAATCAGCTTTGAAGTCTCCTCTTTTATCAACTATCTTTTATTACTTCTGATATAGGTGATTACTTACGGCCTTAAATAGAGGGCAATTGCTTATCTTACAGCTGGCAAATACTCTTTTTAATTTTTAGGTCGGCCTTTTTAAATGACAACCAGGTCTGCTAGTATTACAATCATCAATATATAGTTCGGATTTTTTATTATGATTTAAGGAGACAAGAATGTTGGAAGCTAGAGTGGCATTTATTGGCACAGGTCAAATGGGAAGCGCGCTTTTAAGAGGGATGGTAAATGCTCAAGTACTGAAAGCTGCGAATATTTGGATAAATGACAAAGATCAGACAAAGAGTTTACAACTGAAACAGGAGCTTGGGGTAAACGTTGCCCCAAGTAGTAGCGAAGCTGTAAATAAAACCGATATAGTCTTATTGGCAGTAAAACCGCAACAACTTGATGAGCTGGTTTCAGAGATTACTGGTTCTCTGGAGAAGGAGAAACTTATTATCTCAATTATAGCAGGAGTAAGTACAGAGCTAATTGGAAATAGATTAGGTAACGGTTACCGTATTATAAGAGTTATGCCAAATTCTCCAGCGCTGGTTGGTGAATCTATATCTGTTATAAGCCGCAGTAAAGCTGCACTTCCAGAGGATGAACAGTTGGCAGGAGAGCTTTTTTCAGCAGTTGGCAAAGTAGTGTTTTTGGATGAAGAATTCCAGAATAAGGTAACTGCACTTAGCGGTTCTGGGCCAGCTTACTTCTATCTTTTAGTCGAGAAATTGGTTGAGGCAGGAAAGCGTTTGGGTCTGGATTCGGAGGTTGCTTCAAAACTTATTATTCAGACTATTGCTGGTTCAGCAAGGATGCTTCAAGCAACGAAAAAAAGCCCGGAAGAACTGAGACGCATGGTTACTTCACCTGGGGGGACTACTGAAGCCGCCCTTGAAGTTTTTCGCAAAGAGAATTTTGACAGGATAGTCTCATCTGCAATAGATGCAGCAGTTCTGCGCGCTCAAGAGTTAGGGAGGTGAAAATATTCTGTATGCATTAAGGGAAGTCGTTAATTTAGCTTTTACAGTCTACTTTTGGCTTATTATTATAAGAGTTCTTATGTCGTGGTTTAGTTTGCCATCCGGCCGATACTTTTATTCGATCGCAAAGTTCATATATGAAATTACTGAGCCTTTTTTGGCATTGTTTCGGAGAATTATGCCATCAGTAATGGTCGGAGGAGCGGGAATTGATTTCTCTCCGATTGTTGCTATACTGGTGTTACGACTTTTACATACACTGGTGTTACAAATTCTAAATATTATGGCTGGACAGTTAATGTTTGCCTACTTTTGATAGAAAAAGGGAGGAGGACCTATGAGACTTACACCAATGGATATTCATCACAAAGAATTCAGACATGCAATAAGAGGTTACAGCGAGGAAGAGGTTGATGATTTTCTGGATGAAGTTGTAGCTGAGTTTGAGCGGCTATTTAAGGAAAACATTGATCTTAAGGAGCAGATGGAGCACGTTCGTGAGAAGATGTCCCAATATGAAAATATGGAAGAGACGCTCAGGAACACTCTGATTACTGCTCAAAAATCTGCAGAAGATGTGCACAGAAATGCAAAAAGGGAGGCAGAACTAATTATAAAGGACTCTGAATTGAAAGCTAAAGAGGTTGTTCAAAATGCTGAAATGCAAAGGCAGGAATTAGAGAAGAAACTTACCAGATTGACCCAGGCAGAAGAGGAATTTCGATCGAAATTCAAGGGGCTCTTAGAATCTTATCTGAGAATATTAGGGGAAGCTCCAACTCCGCCTGAAATCAAGGTAGAAGAAGCAGCTCCAGAAGAAGTTCCAGTAGCGCAGGAGACTGCGACTCAACCCGCTTCCGAGAATGAGGAAATGAAGGAAGAAGCGGTAAGCGAGCCACAGGAGGAGAAAGAGGAGGAAGAAGGAATTCATATAGTTGAAGAAGCAACAAAGCAGGAATCAGAGGATCTTGGCTCTGCACCATCTTACTTTGCCACTGATGAAAGGGAAAAGGTAGAAGAAAATCCTTTTAGGAAGAATCAAGATATTATTTTCGAAGATTTAGGTGACGAGGAAGACCTTATCTACAGGATTGACTAATCAAGAACCGGAAGTTGTAGAATATAAGGAAGGAGTGATAGTGGAAGTGCGGCTATCGCCGCGTTCTTCCAGGACGGAGCTTTTAGGTATTAGCGAGGGTGCTCTAAGGTTAAAAGTAAAATCCCCTCCGGTGGAAGGGAAGGCAAATAAAGAATGCTTGCGGTATTTAGCAAGCATTTTTTCTCTTTCTCCTACAAGCCTCACTATTGTAAAAGGAAAAAAGGGGCGGCGTAAACAGGTGCTGGTTCCGCTTCCGGCCCAAAAAGTAAAGAGAATTCTCTGTGAATTACTAAATAGAAAAGATTAATTCCTTTTACTGTTTTACCATCAAATTGCTTCAACTAACAAGGACTCTATACTCCAAAATAAATTTATCCATTGCGAAAAGGTCTTCTCCCTGCTTCGCCTTCGCACTTTTATCTTTGTTTGGTCCAATTTTAACCTAACTTGTCAATTGACCAGATATTTAATCAAAAGCCTAAATATTGACATCATCACCTTTCTTATGATAGGTTTTTCCAAAATAGCAAAGGCGATGAAGAGGAGAGTAGGCTGGACTGGGCATCTAAGCGAGTTGAGGACAGGTGAAAGCTCAACATATCAGCCAGGTGAAGATCACCTCGGAGCCGTTGGACTGAATGGTTTTTAATTAGGTCTGGCCGGGAAGCCTTCCGTTATCAGGAAGAGCCGCCCCGCACTTATTTTGAAGCGAAGCTTGTGGGTTTTTCAGAGCTTGATACAGTTTCCAATTCATAAGTCGATTCTGAGCTTCGTCTTAAAATAAGTGCGGGGAACTAAGGTGGTACCGCGGGATAATTCTCGTCCTTTAAGAACGAGAATTTTTTTATTGGAATTAAAGAAAAATGGAAAAGAAGTTGAATTACAAAGAAACTTTAAATTTACCTCGTACAAGTTTTCCCATGAAAGCTAATCTTATCCAAAAAGAGGAGGAGATCCTCAAACTATGGGATGAGATGAACGTTTACAAAAAAGTACTTGAAATCAATAAGGGTGGTTCAATATTCATTCTACATGACGGGCCTCCGTATGCAAATGGTGATATTCATTTAGGAACAGCCCTAAATAAGGTACTTAAGGATATTGTGGTAAGGTATAAAACGATGGCAGGTAATTATAGTCCATTTGTTCCTGGATGGGATTGCCACGGTCAGCCGATCGAACACAATGTGGAAAAATTGATGGGGGCAAAAAAGCGTGCTGAAATCAGTCAGATTGAACTGCGAAAGAAATGCAAGGAATATGCTCTTAAGTACGTCAAGAGACAAGCTACACAGTTTAGGCGGTTGGGTGTTCGTGGAGACTGGGGTAGACCCTATCTCACCCTGGACCATAGCTATGAAGCCACTAATGTTGAAGTCTTTGGAGAACTCTATCAAAAAGGACTAGTTTACAGGGGAAGAAAACCAATTCATTGGTGCCCTGAGTGCCAAACTGCTTTAGCAGAGGCAGAAATTGAGTATCACGATCATATCTCACCTTCAATATATGTAAAATTCCCACTTAAAAGCTCAATACCTCTGCTTGATAAATATACTGAGCCGAAATTTATGGTTATCTGGACAACTACTCCCTGGACTCTTCCAGCCAATGTAGCGATAGCTTTAAAACCAAAAGAGAAATATAAAGCAGTAAGGGCAAATGGTGAAATCTACATTGTTGCATCAAAGTTGGAAAAATCCTTTTTTAATGAACTTGGAATACAAAAACATGAACCTCTAGTTGAGCTAGATGCTGAGGAATTTGAAAAACTAGTTTGTATTAACCCCCTAAGGGGAACAGAATCTGTCATAGTTTTAGCAGATTTCGTTGCTTTAGATACTGGAAGTGGGGCTGTCCATATTGCTCCCGGTCATGGTCAGGAAGACTACTTAGTAGGATTAGAGTATAAACTTCCATCTCCCATGCCCGTAAACGATTCAGGTGTTTTCACAAAAGAAGCTGGGAAGTATGAAGGTTTAAGGGTTTCAGATGCGGACAAAGTCATAATTGAAGATTTGAGACAAAAAGGGTTCTTATTGGGATTATTTGAGATTTCGCATTCCTATCCACATTGCTGGCGATGCAAGAACCCAGTTATTTTCAGAGCAACTGAGCAGTGGTTTATATCAGTCGATGATCAAGTGCTTAGAAACCAAGCTCTAATAGCTATCAGCGAGGTAGACTGGATTCCCGCATGGAGCATAAATAGAATAACTTCAATGATTGAGGAAAGACCGGATTGGTGTATATCACGTCAACGAGCCTGGGGAGTTCCAATTCCTGTATTTTATTGTTCGGATTGCGCAGAAGTATTGGTTTCAGTTGAAAGTTTGGCAGCGGTAAAGGAGATTTTTCTTAAGGAAGGAGCAGATTCCTGGTTCTTGAAGGAAGCATCCGAGATTTTACCTTCCGGCATAACGTGCAACCAATGTGGTGGCAAGAATTTTCGCAAAGAGACTGATATCTTCGATGTATGGTTTGAGTCAGGTATAAGCCATTTAGCAGTTCTGGAAACTAGGGAGGAATTAAAATGGCCGGCTGATCTCTATCTGGAGGGAAGTGATCAGCATCGGGGTTGGTTCCAAACCTCGCTTCTTACTTCAGTGGGCTCGCGTGGAACTGCTCCTTATAAGGCTGTACTCACTCACGGTTTTTTAGTGGACGGAGAAGGAAGGAAGATGTCAAAATCTCTGGGTAATGTAATTGATCCCTTGGATGTAATAAAGCGATCGGGAGCTGATATCTTAAGATTGTGGGTTGCATCAGCAGATTACACGTCAGATATAGCAGCCTCTCCTGAAATTCTGGAAAGAGTAACTGAAGCATATCGCCGTATGCGCAATACTGCGAGGTTTATGTTGGGAAATTTATACGATTTCGATATAAGGGAACATACTCTTCACTATAGTGAGCTTGAGGAATTGGATAGATGGGCTCTTATAAGGCTCAAACGGCTTATGGACAGGGTCACCGAGGCTTACGAGAATTATCGTTTCCATCTGATTTACCATCATGTGTATGACTTTTGTGTCAAAGATTTGAGTGCTTTCTACCTCGATATTGTTAAGGACAGACTTTATACATGGAGCAGTAATAGTAGAGAACGTCGTTCCACACAAACTGCTTTATGGCATATTCTAGCAACCTTAACAAAGATAATATCGCCAATCCTTGTATTTACTTCTGAGGAAATATTGCAGGCTTTACCATATAAAGAAGATGAGAGCGTCCAGTTTTGCAGTTGGCCTGATCTTAATAGGGAATATCTGGATACTCAGTTAGAAAAGAGATGGGAGGGACTGCTTATGATAAGGCAAGAGGTATATAAAGCTTTAGAGATTGCAAGGAATAGCGGAATAATTGGAGATTCTCTGGAAGCCAGGGTGGAAATATATCCAAAGGATGAAAACTATGATCTTATTAATTCTTATAGGGACTTATTATCTACTCTGCTGATTGTATCTCAGGTGGAGGTTTTCCGTGGTGCCGCTCCGTCTCAGGCTTTTACTGGAGAAGAAGTGGCAGTTCTGGTCTCAAAAGCAAAGGGCACAAAATGCGAAAGATGTTGGAATTACAGCGAGACCGTAGGGGAATATAATAGCCATCCAACAATTTGTTCCAAATGTGTAAAAGTTATAAAGGACATAGAATAACTTAATAATATAATAGTTCAGGATTTTGCACTTTTAAAATCTAGAGTTTATAATTTAACCTGTCTAGACGATGTTGAAGGTTCAAGAGCTTTGTAACTGTTGGGAGGCATAGATTTGGATAAGAAAAAGCTTGCTGCGTTTAAAAAGCGATTACTCGAGATGAAAGCGGAGCTGGAAAAGGAGTTTTTGGAGATACAGGAAAGCGGATTCAGTGAAACACAATCGGAGACATCAGGTGAAAACTCCTATAATGATCATTTTGCTGATAGTGGGACTGCTACCTTTGAAAGAGAACGAGATCTTTCTCTGGAGAGAAATGTTAAGGATATATTGCGCCGTGTAGATGAAGCTTTGCAGAAAATGGAAGATGGAAGATATGGCATTTGCGACGTTTGCGGACAGGAGATAGGTACAGCCCGGCTTAAAGTCCTTCCTTATGCTAATCTTTGTATTGAATGCAAGAAGAAAGAGGAGACTAGCTGGTAGAGGAGTTGTACTATTTGATTCTGCCCCTAATCACAGTACTAGTAGTTATTCTTGACCGTATAAGCAAGATATGTATTCAATATTATTTTTCTCCAGGGGATTCCATAAGAATTATTGATGAAGCTGTTTACATCACTTACGTACGTAATCCTGGTTCCCTCTTTGGAATCTTCCCCGATAAAGCCTTTCTATTTATACCTCTTTCTATAGCAGCAGCTGTTGCCATCTTATTTTACTACTATCGGTTTCGTCCGGGTAAATTGGTATCTTTTGGTCTAGGATTGGAGCTAGGGGGAGCATTGGGAAACCTAATTGACCGGCTGATTTCAGGGCAGGTTACCGACTTTATTGATCTCAGAATATGGCCTATTTTTAATCTTGCTGATTCAGCAATTTCCGTAGGTTTGATCATAATAGTTTGGGGATTAATAAGAGAGTTGAAAAGGGAGGCAAGAAACACCTAAGTGTATCCAGTTATACTTAAGGTTGGACCAATAACTATATATTCATTTGGATTGGCCATAGCTGCAGCTTTTTTAGCGGCAATACTCATTACAAGATATGAGACAAGACGGCGTGGGTTTTCACCTGATATTGCATATGATCTAGCTCTTTGGGCTCTAGTAGGAGGGATTATTGGCTCGCGCCTGTTTTATGTAATTGGACACTGGGATTACTATTCTAGAAATCTTGTACAGGCATTAATAATTCAAAGCGGAGGTTTGGTCTGGTATGGAGGACTTGCTGGCGGTGCCCTCGCTATACTCATATTCTTAAAGAGGAAGAAATTACCAGTTGCCACATTTGCAGATATTATTGCTCCAAGTCTGGCTATTGGAGCTGCAATTGGGCGCATCGGGTGTTTGCTCAATGGTTGCTGTTACGGTGAACCAACCACATTGCCATGGGCAATTAATCTCTTGGGAGCATACAGGCATCCCACTCAAATTTATGAGTTCTTTATGAATCTCATAGTATTTAGTGTAGTCTGGAGCATGCGGAAGCGGTTCCAGATACCGGGAATGCTCTTTTGGCTCTATCTGTCTGGCTATTCTCTGGGCAGATTTGGCGTGGAATTTGTAAGAGTTAACATTACCGTATGGCTGGGTCTAAGTGCCTCACAGCTAATATCGTTAGTTCTTTTTATTGTGTCTGTAACTGCAATGTTTCTTTTACGGAGAGAGAAGGTTGCAGAAAAATGAAATTCTATTCTTTGAGTGTTCTAAAGGAACAGGCAGGGGAAAGACTCGATGTTTTTCTCGCACAACATCCTCAAATTCCTTCAAGAAGCATGGTTCAACAACTTATAGCTAAAGGCATGGTTAGGGTAGATGGTAAGGTTGTTCACAAACATCACAAAATTCAAGAAGGTGAGAAGATTGAGATTCAGCTTCCTCCTCATGAAGAAGAGAGGCTGACTCCTGAAGAGCTACCTCTAAAAATAATATACGAGGATTCGGATATTATAATTATTTCCAAGCAGGCTGGTATGGTAGTACATCCAAGTGCCGGCCATAAACGTGGGACTTTAGCGCATGCTCTTCTATCACACAGCCCAGAGCTTGGGGAGACGGAGAGCGGTTTAAGACCTGGAATAGTTCATCGTCTAGACAAAGACACCTCAGGCCTTATGGTAATAGCAAAAAACCCAGAGTCCAAGCAGAAATTGATAGAGCAGTTGAGCAGGAGGCAGCTGAACAGGGACTACTTAGCACTAGTATATGGGAAACTAAAGGAAGAAAAGGGATCAATAGATGCACCAATTGGGCGGAGCCTTAGACATCGTACGAGAATGGCAATTGCTGGACAGGGTAGCAGGGAGGCAATAACACACTATCGAGTATTGGAGCGATTTAATGAATACAGTTTATTGGAAGTTAGTCTCGAGACAGGAAGGACACATCAGATACGAGTGCATATGGCTTTTATTAAGCATCCCATAGTAGGTGATCCTGCATATGGAGGTAAAAAGGTTGGGCACGAGCTGAATCTGGGTCGACAGTTCCTGCATGCGTATAGACTTTCGCTGGTTCATCCCCGAACGGGGAAGGAGCTGACTTTCGAGGATTCTCTTCCTGAAGACCTTGAGGGAGTTCTTGAGAGATTAAGGAAGGAAACTGACTGATAATTTATGGAGAGTGAAGAGTTATGATTGAAAAATTACCAGTTGATTTGCAGAAAGCTGTCGAATTCCACGGTCATCTATGCCCGGGTTTGGTAATGGGGTATCGAGTTGCGCTTGCAGCACTTAGAGAGTTAAAGACTGAAAGGGCAAAAAACGAAGAATTGATAGCTATTGTAGAAAATAAAAGTTGCAGTGTAGATGCTGTACAGTATCTTACAGGCTGTACTTTCGGGAAAGGAAATCTATTTTTCCGCGACTTTGGAAAACAGGTGTTTACTTTTGTCCGTAGGTCAGATGGGAAAGGGATACGAATTGTAATATACCCGGAAAGATTGAGTAAGAAATCTAAAAATAGGGAAGAATTTATTAATGCTCTGCTTGAAGCCTCTGACGATGAACTTCTTACGATTGAAGAAGTCGATATCAATTTACCGCGTGAAGCAAGAATCTATCCGACTCTTATATGTTCAAGTTGTCATGAGGGAGTAATGGAGCCAGCTGCTGTTATTAAAGAAGGAAAGGTCTACTGTCGTGCATGCGCTGACAAGCATTCCTAAGCCGTCTTTTTGAAGCTCTCTGATTTAACAATTCGGGAGATTGCCCAACCTATCATTTCTTTATCATCAATTGCTGATGAAATATCATCTATTGAAACGATTCCTATAAGCTTGCCTTTTTCTAGAATAGGAAGTCTCCTTACACCCTTTTCTCCCATAAATCCGATTGCCGCCTCTATTGTCATTTCCGGTGAAGCACTTACCGGTCTTGTATTCATAAAAGTTTGTACTTCATGTTCGGCAGGATTTAAACCAGCAGCAGTAACTCTAACCGTAATATCTCTGTCGGTTATAATACCGACAAGTTCTTCATTATCCAGAATAGGAACGCACCCTATATTAGCTTTTTTCATCTTTTGGGCAACCGTAAGTACAGAATCGCTAGGCTTTGCACTAACTACATTCGTAGTCATTATATCTCTAAGCGTCATTGTTATATCCTTCTTTCATCCTTATTTTCCAATATTTTTATCCCCATTGAGGATGAACAATAAACGTATGATACTGCTATTATGATATAGATTATAAATATATAAACTTTACAGAAATGAGTTTCCTTTACATTTATCTTTTGTTTTCAACTGATTTAGATTTGGAAGGGATTATTATGTTTGTAGCTAAAAATATATTGTAATCAGGAGTTAAATTCAGTGATGACTAAATTTGAAGCTGGAAATTATTTAGTCCTTTTATCATAATAGAATCAAATTATGGGGCAAGAGGTAGATGAGCCAACTTTCTCTGCTGGTATTATTTAGGCTTAACCCTGGTGATTTTGAGGATTAGATTCGTGAAGAAAATATTGGACCCATAGATTTAAGTCTATATTCCTTTAAAAATTAATTCGATAATTCAGTAAACCATAAACCTTGCCAAAAACTTAGCGCTTTTAAAATTGTCAGTAAGGAGCTTATGCATAAGAATACTTATAGATTTTGATTCTTTAGTACATAAGACCATAAAATCAATGGATTAAAAGACCAATGAGGTGTATGAATATGTCAAAACCGATAAGAGGATATGTGCACATCACTGGGATTCATTAGCTGTTTCGGGTTTGGCTTCGATTAAGGGGACAATTGTGAATGGATAAAATGCCAATTTTGTTAAGAAGGTTAATGTCGGTATAACTTAACTGACTTTGTTTACACCTTTTAAGGGTACAATTCTAAGGAAAGGTTGGAGAAGGTACAGTAAATTCTTCATAACCAGGAGGAAAAATGCAATGTTTATTAAAAGAAGGAATTAGACAATGACTTATCTAAAATTTTCCTATAAATTTTTTGTCTTCGGGCAAATAAAACTTATCAATTGAAAGTTGTTCCTCATCAGCATAGAATAATGAATCCGATAATCACCTTTCTTACTGATTTTGGTTTAGAAGACGAATGGGTGGGAATTTGTAAAGGGGTAATTCTCAGCATAGCACCTGATGCAAAAATCATCGATATCACTCATCAGATTCCCAACTTCGATATCAAGAAGGGCGCCTTTGTTCTTTCTAGCAGCCTTCCTTTTATGCCTATAGGAATTCATCTTGCCGTTGTTGACCCGGGTGTTGGTACCAGAAGACGGGCTATCATCCTTCAGGCTGGTAGAGGTGATTATCTGGTAGGCCCTGATAATGGTTTGTTAATACCGGCCAGCTACAAACTGGGCGGCGTCCAAAACGCCGTTGAAATTAACAATGAACGTTATTTTTTACAGCCTGTCTCACAAACCTTCCATGCCAGAGACATTTTTGCTCCCGTTTCTGCCCATCTCGCCAGGGGAGTTGAGATGGGAGATTTTGGCTCTATTATTGATATTACAACCCTGGTTGAGTCTCCCTGGACTGCTCCAGTTATAAAAAAGCATAAAATTGAGGCAGAAGTTATCGACATTGATAAGTTCGGCACGGTACGGCTTAATCTTCCTGCTGATGATATAAGTAATCTGGGGATAATTTTTGGTGACATAGTTGAAGTAAAGTGGGGAAGCAGGCGAGAAGAAGTACCGTTTAAGGAGACTTTTGGGGAGGCTGAACCGGGAAATCCGATTCTTGTTATCGACTCGTCCGGTTATATCAGTCTAGCAATAAATCAAGGGAATGCTCAGCAAGAATTTGACCTGGAAGTGGGAGAGAGGCTTGATCTGGAAAAGTTGGACTAAAAAGAGATTTTTATTGAGCTAACCCTAATGCATATTCTCCAGGAGACTATTAAAATCCGAAAAAACCTGCCTCATGTTTTGTCCGGTAGTTTATTCCTTGCTGCTGGTAGCAGCCCATTATTTGCCATTTATCCAATTAAAGTGATTAAATTAGTAGTGGTGAGCTCAAGTTGGCAAAGGTACGTGCCCATATAATCGCAGAAGGAAGAGTGCAGGGGGTATTTTTCCGCTCCTATACACAGGAAAGAGCATACCAGTGGGATATTTCAGGATGGGTAAAAAATCGCAGTGACGGAAAGCTTGAAGCGGTGTTCGAAGGCGAAGAGGAGAAAGTGAAGAAGATAGTAGATTGGTGTAAAAAGGGTCCACCAGGAGCTTTTATAGTAAATCTCAGAGTTGATTGGGAAGAAGCGACTGGCGAGTTTGAGTCCTTTGAGATTAGATATGGTTATTAGGCGGGTCAATTAAAGAGATTATTGCTTTTTTCTATACGGTACAGATAAGTATAATTAAAAATTCAAAATACAAAGCTACAATCCAAAATTGAAAATTATTTCCTGTGAAAATAATAGCGCAATAGGGTAACAACATAATTAGTTGTTTGCAATTACTTTATTACTCTTTTACTCTATTACTGCTCTTATTTTATGATCCTGATTTAACTACTCGCCGCATAATGAGTAATTTTGATTTATGGTTTATGGATTTTCCGTCTTTATGGTGTAGGGTGCCCGTAGTTCAGTGGATAGAACGTCAGCCTCCGGAGCTGAAGGCCGCGCGTTCGAATCGCGCCGGGCACACCAAAATAACATTAAGAGTTAAGTAACAAGATTTGAAGGTTCATTTATCAAGGTGTAATAAAATAACCATTAAATTTTGTTTGGCTGTGTCCATACCCTATAATGTTGATTAATGAAGATTTATCGTTTTATAAGGGAATATATCATACTTGTACTGGTAGCATTTATGTTGGCCCAGGGAATAAGGAGCGTAGTTGCTCAGTCATACGTTATTCCTACAGGTTCAATGATCCCTACTATTAACGAAGGCGATTATATCGTAGCCGAAAAAATTACTTACCGATTCCGTCTACCACGCAGGGGAGAGATAATTGTCTTTTATCCACCAAAGGAAATAAGCAATATTCCTTTCGTTAAGCGAGTAATTGGATTGCCAGGAGATAAGGTGCAGGTAAAAGGCGGCTTGGTCTATGTGAATGGTCGTAGATTTGTGAAAGATTCAGTTCCCAGAGCTTTGTATAAATATGGTCCTGCTATCGTTCCTGAAAATGCCCTGTTTGTTCTCGGAGACAACAGAAATAAGAGTTTTGACTCTCATTATTGGGGATTTGTACCGGCTGACCAGGTAATAGGAAGGGGTTTGTTCGTTTATTGGCCGGCATGGGACATTAAAGTCCTCCAGTAGAATGGCAGATGGTCTGAGTTCTTTATTTACCTGTCTGCTTTAAATAGAAGCGGTAAAAACTTCAGCTTAATAGCCAGATTGAATCCTTCTCGTTTATTGTCTAAAAGAAGCCCGCTTTTTATTGATTACACAAGTAGTCATACCTCAAGTAATTACATTATCTGTTAATTATGTGGCCACCGAGACTGCTTTTCTGATAAAATTATCAAATAAAGAAAGGAGTAAAGATGGCATTTGACCCCCGGCTAGTACCCGAAGTACTGTGGCGCTGTCCTGTCTGTGGAGAAGAGGAAAGTCTTCATGTTGTTAAGAAAAGAACCGGCATTTTATCTTCAAAACCTGCAATTGCATGCAGACAGTGTAATGCGAGGTGGGAAGACATAAGTGGGGAATCGATGACGCTAGTGGAAGGAGATGAAGGCCACCAGGGAAGAAGATCGATGGCAGAGTGGAGTGCAACAGTATACGCCGAAAAACTTATACTCAATGCTGAAAAAGATGTAGATACTGCGGTTCTATTGAGAGATGGCGAAGGTGTAATTAAGAAGGTGAGCGCGGCGGTATTTCCTGTAGGAAGACTGGGAGGCACCCGGTCAACGGGGCGACGCTATCTTGTGTATACACCAAACTTTAAAATTCCCAGAAGTTCTCCCCTTCCCAAAATGCAACCAGTTGATCATGGGGAACTGGTCCTTACAAATCAGAGAATAGTCTTCGATGGAAATCGCCGGGTTCTAAACATGGAACTATCTCATCTCCTTTCAGCAGAAGTGAGGAACCACTTTCTAGAGCTTGGGTATGGAGACCGTAAATATGCTTTTCATCTAGGGAAAGAGAGTCCCTTTAAATGGAAGACCTACATAGAGGCAGCTTTTCAAGCAGTTCAAGAACAGAGACGGAAACCGCGAACTCCCAGACGCACAAGGAAGAAAGCAACCGAAGAAAAGACAACGGAAAAAAATGCAGATTGAGGAACTAGTATTTGAACTTTCGGAGAAGATACAAAACATAGTTAGACCCCATTTAGGGAGGATTGCTTCCAGGGCGTCATCAGGTAAAGCAGTGGGTGGAGATACTACTTTTGTAATTGATGATTTTGCCGAAGAGGAAGCATACAGATTTCTTCAAAAAGAGAATAATATTGCTTATTACTCTGAGGATAAAGGGCTGGTTAGCTTTGGCAGACCGCGCTACATTCTTATTATCGATCCCATAGATGGAACACGCCCAGCTGCAGCTGGATTTGAATCCTGCTGCGTATCAATAGGAGTTGTTCCCTACAAGGAAAATCCTCTCGTTTCCGACCTGTTTCTTGCAGCCATCCAGGAGATAAAAACTGGTGTTCTCTTCTTGGCTCAAAAAGGAAAGGGTGTTAAAGTAGAAAGAGACGGAGCGCAAATGCCTTTGATGCTAAGTTCAAATAAAGACTTAGACAGAATCTTCTGGAATACTGGCTTTAGAGGGAGACCGGCCCGATTGGTAATTACGGTATTAGAGGATCTAATCAATATGTCATCAGTTGACGGTGGTTTTTTTGAATTGGGAAGTATCAGCTTCTCTATGACTAGATTAGTAACCGGTCAGCTTGATGCCTGTGTGGATATTGGTAAACGCATTATTGAGGAAGTTGATACGGCAGCTAAGGAGTTTTCTAAAGTTGGAAAGGGAACCATACTGAACAACAATCCTTATGATGTTGCGGCCGGTATTTTAATAGTAAAGGAAGCTGGAGGGATAGTAACAGATGGATATGGGCAGTCAGTCGACAGCTATCAACTTCTTGGCTCGGGGCTTGAATATCAATTCTCTTTAATTGCTGCTTCCAATAAGGGTTTACATAAAAAATTAGTAGCGGAAGTGGAAAAAGGTATTTCAAAACTAAAAGAGTTTTCCATCAGCAGTGAATCATAAGTATAGAGTTTAATCAAAAACCCCGACTAAATAATCTTTAATACTGGTTAAATCTTTGTTCTTTTATAAGTATAGACTGTTATATGTTTTAAGATATACAAATAGCTTAACCTACGAAGCTTTAGCTACAGTATATGCCTAAGGGAGGCGGGGAGAAATTTGAATTATGAGGAAGAACTACATGAAGGCTTGAAAAAGATTTCCTGGCTGCAGAAAAAATTGATATCCAAAGCTGATAATATAGACGACCAGATCGCTGAATTGGAAAAACAGATTAAGGAAATTAAGGATCGGGCCACTTCGCAGCCATCCAAGGACGAACGAATTCAACTTCTAGCCAGATTGTGTCTTCTTTCGGAGCTGTCTGGTGCTATTAGTTTTGGCAGGATGATTAAAGCACGTGAGAAATTCCGGGAGATGTTCCCTGAGCACTTTAAGGAATACCTTTCTCATCTCGAAAGCGCTTCCTGGGAGATAACCTGGTCAGGCTGTCTTGGTTGCCGTCATTTTGCTGGCAAGTGTGCCTTAAACCTTACTCCCATAGAGACACCTTCACCAGACAATAGACTTAAGCGGTCGTGTCCTTCACGTGAACAGAAGTCGGTAAATCTTTAAGTCTTAACTTTGGACTAAAATTATTAACTTTTGCCTGCAGAAATGCGTCTCCGTTTTGCGCCTAGCCCAACTGGATATCTACACCTAGGTGGTGCTCGCACCGCCCTCTATAATTGGCTCCTCGCTCGCCAGCAAGGGGGCAGCTTTATTCTTCGGATTGAGGATACTGACAGGATGCGTTCAACCGCAGAAGCCATCAAGTCTATTGTTTCCTCTCTTCAATGGTTGGGATTAAATTGGGATGAGGGCCCTGAGGTAGGTGGAACCTATGGACCCTACCGGCAAACAGAAAGGGTATCTCTGTATCAACAAGCAGTTAATGAATTGTTTGAACGCCGACGGGCATACTACTGTTTTTGCACCCCTGACGAGCTAAAACGGAGAAGGAAGGAAGCTCTTGCTGCTGGTAACCCCCCAAAGTACGATGGAAGATGCAGCAAGCTGAGTGAAAATGAAGTCGAAGCTTTGAAAGCGGAACGCAAGCTAGCGGCAGTGAGATTCAGAGTTCCAAAAGCTGGAACTACTGTTGTAAATGACAGCATAAGAGGAAAGGTACGGTTTGAGAATGAATTATTGGGAGATTTTATTCTGTTAAGGGCTGACGGTACTTACTCCTACATATAATCTGGCAGTGGTTGTTGATGATATCAATATGCGTATAACCCATGTAATAAGGGGAGAGGATCATCTTTCTAATACTCCCAGGCAGTTAATGCTCTACGAAGCTTTCGACAAAACCGCTCCTGACTATGCTCATCTTCCGCTCATTTTAGGACCTGACCGAACCCCATTGAGTAAACGTCATGGAGCTGTAGCTATAGACGAATACCAGAAAAATGGCTATTTACCTGAAGCTATGATAAATTATCTTGCGCTTTTGGGTTGGTCTTATGATGAAAAGACAACGCTGTTTACTTACGAGGAGTTGATCGAGAAATTCTCTCTCGATAAGGTTTCAAAAAATCCTGCAGTCTTTGATCAGGGGAAGCTGGAATGGATGAACGGTTATTATATTCGAAAGCTTTCTGCAAGGGAGCTTGCCAAAAAGCTGCTTCCCTTTGTGCAAAAGGAAGGTTTAATTAAGGAAGAGGCTAATTTAGATAGTGAGAAACTGCTGGAGAAGATTGCTGCCATTACGCGCGAAAGATTAAAACTTCTCAGCGATTTTGCTCCTATGGCAGACTTCTTCTTTAAAGAAGAAGTTAATTATGATTCCCAATCCGTTGAGAGGTTTCTGCGAACTGATGAATCCGAAAAGATTCTTCAGCTAGCCTACAATAGTCTGAAGGCCATCACTGACTTTAACCACAAGGAGATCGAAAAGGCCTTACGGAGCGTATGCGATAGGGAGGGTTTAAAAGCTCGACAATTCTTTCAGCCTGTTCGAGTTGCTGTTACCGGACGAAGCGTAAGCCCGCCTCTCTTCGAGACTCTGGAGATTTTAGGTAAAGAGAAGAGCCTCAAACGCATCTCCAAAGCTCTCAATTTGCTCTTATAGTTTTTATAGCTTCGCTACCTCTTCTTAAACTTCAATAGGTTTATAGTCGGTTCTTTGAGAATATTTATCCGTGATTATACATGCCGAAATGTAGACTTTGCGGGAAGTATCTGAAGATTGTTACAAACACGCACCTTAGGGCGAAGCACTCTTTAACGGTCAAAGAATATGTGAAGAGTTTTCCCAAGGCTATTTAGGCATGCTTCCGCTTCCTGCCCATCTTTCCAAAGATGACCCGAGATATCTAAAATGGAGAGCGAGCTTATTCGGGAGAAAACCATGGAATAAAGGGTTGAATAAGAATAATAATAAAACTGTTAAAAAGATTTCGCTTACCCTAACAGGCCGATCGAGAAAGAAAATGCAGGATAAGGTAGGTACCCTTAAACTTTTACCATCTTTAGATTTAGCAGAATTAATAGGAATTATATTAGGCGATGGTCATCTCCGCAAATGTGAACGCACTGAACAGCTCTGTGTTTCATGTAATTCAAATCAGCAAGTATATATTGAGAATATTACAGCACTTATGAATAGAGTGTTGTCTAAAGCCCCCAGCATCTACAGATCGAAATCTGAAAATGTAGTAAGAATAGTTGTCTATCAAAATCGGCTAAGCGCGAAGCTCAAATTACCTCACGGGAACAAGATTAAGAATAATATTGGGATTCCTCAATGGATAAAGAGTGATCAAGCATACTCTATTAGATGCTTAAAAGGACTTTTTGAAACAGACGGGAGTCTTAATATCCATAAAGAGAGTTATACTACTGTTATAGAATTTAAGAACAAGTGCAGCCAATTTTAACGGACGTATATGCTGCATTGTTAAATCTAGGATTCACACCACAAAGGGGTAAGAACTACGTCAGATTAGCCAGAAAGAAAGAGGTAAGGCAATTTGTTGACCTAATTGGGTTTAGATCCTGGATTCGCTGATGTATTGTATGTCTAATAATTTTTTGTTATTTTATAAATAGTTTGGAGAGTCGTCTAGTGGTAGGACCCGAGACTCTGGATCTCGTTGCGGAGGTTCGAATCCTCCCTCTCCAGCCAATTTGTAAGGTTTGCGTTTCCCGCCTCGCTTGGGGCTTTGCCCCTCGTTTTGGCGGTTTATGGAATTTTACTTTCTCCGGCTATAGGCGCTGTTTTAATGTCTTTAAGTACCTTCGTGGTGGCCATCAATGCTAAATTTTTAAAGGTTAATAAATAAGAAATAACTTATCAAACATTATGACTATTAATCATAAAAAAGATAGCTCAAGTCACGCCATGCATGCTGTTTCAAAAAGCCGGCGCGGCCTGTGGTGGTCTTTAATTTTAACTGGTGGT
>JABAOF010000083.1_pt2 | contig 47969 bp, 38 predicted proteins | sample 7062171 | NCBI WGS metagenome assembly JABAOF01 (sample SAMN14538628, study PRJNA623070) | marine sediment metagenome | biome: marine biome [ENVO:00000428]; feature: marine pelagic biome [ENVO:01000023]; material: deep marine sediment [ENVO:00002113] | place: India: Gulf of Khambhat ... | reverse complement strand
GATAGTGGCCGCATAGAGCTTGGCCGCTTCCAAGACCTGGTCAATTTCAATTTTTTCATTGATGGCGTGGGCTTCCTCCAACCCTCCTGGCCCACAGATCACAACCGGAATACCGTATTCGGAGAACCAGCCAGAATCGGAAACTGAGGGCCAGACAGGCGTCTCAGCCTTCCTCCCAAGGACACGTTTGAACGTAGAAAGGAGTCGCCGGACATCCGGATTGTTCTTGTCGATCTCCGAGGCTGGAAAGATTTCTCCCTGATCACGAAACATAGAGGTTCCTCCAAAAATGACCTCCGGCCGGTTCTTCTTTAGCCATGGGTCAGCATCGGCCAGCGCATTGATATGTGAGACGACCTCTTGTTTTACATCGTCCATTTTCTCATTGGGTAGATAGTGAATGGTGAACCATAGGGCGCATTCATCGGCAATAAAGGCCGGGTGTCGCCCACCTTTGATGACCGCGGGGTTGATCGTATTGGCCCCCGGGCGGAGACCCGGATAGCTTTTCATGACCGCCCAGTGTCTCTCCAACTCTTGCATGCCGTTGAGAACCTTGAACATTTTCTCGATCGCATTGGCCCCATCGATTCCTCCGCCGGCATGAATCAGCCGTGACCGCAGTCCATCGTGGAAGGTCTGGGGACTCTTCAGAATCACCCACATGGTTACCACCCCTCCCTGTCCACAAATCTTCAGCTCCGTTGGTTCAGGAACGATGGCGAAATCCCCTTTGTATCCTTTTTCCAAAAGGGTTTTTGTACCGTGCTCGCCGGCTTCCTCACCAACCACCGACTGGAACATGAGGTTGTTCTTCAGTGTGATGCCAGATCCCAGGACAGTTTTTATCGCCCAGAATACAGCGGCGAGCGCCCCTTTCATGTCCGCAGCTCCTCGACCGTAGAAGTACTTTTGATCCCACTTGGCTGAGAAGGGATCGAAATTCCATTTCTCATCTTCCTCGATCTGGGCCACGTCAACGTGTCCGTTGAACACCAGGGTGCGTTGGCCAGTCTCCCCCTGGGCGATACCCACCACCAATGGTTCATCAGGATAGAGATCATGCATCTCCGTCTTCATCCCGAGCTTTTGCAGCTCACCGGCCATCCAGGTCTGGATTTCTTTGGTGTTGCGGGCAGGCGGATTTGGTGTCTTGAAGGCGACCATCTTAGCGGCAAACTTCAGGATGTCTTCCTTACTCTGATCGATGCGGGAATGAATCTCGCCCAGCATGCTAAACCTCCCATATCTCCTTGAGTTTTCGTTCAATGTAGTTTGCAGAAACGACACAGAGGAGCATCAAGCCAATGACGACCTGGGCGAAGGTGGCCGGTATTCCTGCCAGGGTTAAAGCAGTTGCACCGACAATCATGCCAGACACGAGAAACGCTGCGAAGGGAAGGGCGATGATGTCTTCCCTAGCCAGCATCACCACGACGATGGCCGTAAACCCATACCCCCCAGTTACATTCCGTTCCATACGGAAGAAATCTCCAACGATCTCTGCTGTACCGCCCAGGGCAGATATACCGCCGCTTAACAACATGACGATAATGGTAAGCTTGCTGATCTCCATTCCCGAGAGTCTCGCTGCCTCCCTTTCCAAACCAACCGCTTGTAGGCGATATCCAAGAGTTGTCCGATTAATCAGGAACCAAACAATTGGGATTATAAGGAGAGCAATGATAAAGGTGACGTTGAGGGGATATCCAATGAAGGCCAGCTGGGCCTGAGGTAGAATCTCGGAGGTTCTCGGATAGTTTGCCCTGGGCATGCTCATCGGGCCGTTTATCAGGTATTCCATGAATTTCAAGGCAATATAATTCATCATCAGGGTGGAGAGCATTTCGTGAACGCCGAACCTGTTTTTCAGGTAGCCGGAGAGGCCTGACCACAGTGCACCTCCAATGAAACTCGCCACAAAGATCAGTGGAATCAATATGATCCCGGGAAGGTTCAGGTTTACTCCGATGGCTGTGGAGAGAATGGCGCCGATGGCCATCTGGCCTTCTGCTCCGAGATTCCATAGGCCGCAGCGAAAAGCGATAATCATGCCTGACCCGGCTATGATGATTGGCGTCGCTTTGGCCATGACTTCCAAGATGCCGTAACTCGAGAAGAAACTCTGGGCGAAAAACTCACGATAGGCGGCTATCGGATTCTTTCCGATAAAAATGAGAATGAGGCAGGCCCCGATGAGAAAAGTCATGAAAAGGGCGATAAGGTAGGCGAGGGGCGTAGCAAGTTTTTCTTTCGGTAGAGACATCCCTAGTCTGCCCCCTCCTCAAAGTAGGTTTGACCACCGGTCATCAGAAGGCCAACGTCGAATTTCGATACTTGAGCGGTGTCTTCGAAAGTACCCACGATCTCACCCCGGTATATGACCATCAGGCGGTTACTTAGCTGGAGGATTTCATCTAGGTCCGTTCCCATGAAAAGGATCGTTGTCCCCTTCTCCTCCATTTCCAGGAATCTTTCGTAGATAAAATTCTGGGACTTAATGTCAAGGCCCTTTGTCGGGTGATACGCAATAATGAGTTCCGGATTTGCCTCTATCTTCCTTCCCAGGGCGAGTCGCTGGCGGTTGCCTCCCGAGAGTTTAGCGGCCTGCAAGAAGATGCTCGGCGTCTGGACTTCATAGGTCTCGACGATCTTTGTCGCATGATCCGTAATGGCTCCGCGGTTGAGAATGCCTTTTTTCGAAAACGGTTCTATTCCTGGATAATCGAGTATGGTGTTGTCCCGGACGTTGAACAAAGGGACCAGGGTGTTCAGGCTTGGAATGAAGCTCATCCCCATCTCCACACGCTTTATGGGTGAGAGACTGGTAATGTCTGCATTCTTATACGTAACCCGTCCGCCTTGCAAGGGGCGAAGTCCCATGATAGCCTCTGCAAGTTGATCGCTGCCATTTCCCTCTATCCCAGCTAAACCGACAATTTCACCCTCGTAGAGTTCGAATGAGACGTTTCTAACGGCCGGTAGGCCCCGATCATCCAGAACATTCAGATTCTCCACCCGAATCAAGGGTTTCTCGCGCCTGCCACTCTGAATCGCAGATTTCCTCTCGATCTCCCTGCCCACCATCATCTTCGTCACCGTGTCGACGGTGGCCTCTTGTCCGGTGACCGTGCCAATGAGTTTTCCCTTGCGAAACACCGAAATTCTATCTGAGATGGAGAGGGCCTCCTGCAATCGATGGGTGATATAGAGGATGGTATAACCCTTGCGGTTCATGTCCTTAATGACATCCAAGAACGCCTGGAGCTCGTTCGGGGCAAGGACATTGGTGGCTTCATCAAACAGCAGAATCTCAGATTCCCGTGCTAACACCTTCAGGATCTCAACTTTCTGTTTTCCCCCTTCTGAAAGGTCAGCGATTTCCACATCGAGGCTTTCCTCCAAGCCGAACCCGAACGCTTCGGATAGCTGTCTTATCTGTTTCCTGACCTGTCCCCGACTGAAAAAGAACTGGGTGTTTTTCATAAAGAGGAAGATGTTTTCCACAATGGTCATGTCTGGGACCAGCTTGAAAAATTGAGGGACCATGCCGATGCCAAGTCTCAACGAGTCATTGGGGGACTTAACCTCTTCTCTTCGACCCCTTAGGAGTATTTCGCCACTGTCCATATGATAAAGCCCATAGATGATGTTCATTAGGGTCGTTTTCCCAGCGCCATTCTCTCCGAGAAGGGTATGAATCTCGCCCTTCCGAAAGATGAGAGATACGGCATCGAGGGCCTGGACTTTGCCGAACCGCTTTGAAATATCCCGCACCTCGAGAATCACTTCTGAGTTTCCGTTGTCTTCGATCATTTCTACTTGTTTTTCGCTGTCCTGAATCGTCATGCCCCGATCGACTTTTCAGCCACAGTCAGTGCTTTTTCGAAAGCCGCAAGGACCTGTTCGGCCTCCCCTTTCGTCATACACAAAGGGGGCTGAAATCTTACTCGATTGTAATAGAACCCGCCCCGTCCAATGAGGACATTCTCCTTCAAGGCCTCATCCATGATGGTCACGAGCACCTCGTCCGGCGCTGGAGTTCGAGTTGCTTTATCCGTCACGATCTCCCCGCCAATCATCAATCCCAGCCCCTGCACGTCATCGAAACAGGGATGGGTTTTGCTCATTTCTGACAGGCCATCTTTCAAGAACTGGCCAACCGTGATGGCGTTTTCTGCGAGATTCTCTTCCTCAACGACTTCGATTCCAGCCATAGCCGCACGGCAGCTGACCGGGTTTCCACCGAAGGTCGAGAAATCAGGCCCCGGGAATTCATCGGCTATCTCCGATCGGGCTACGACGGCACCAAGAGGCATGCCACCGCCTAATGCCTTGGCCACGGTCATGACGTCGGGTTCTATACCATAATGCTCCATGGCAAACCATTTCCCGGTGCGCCCGAAGCCAGTCTGGACCTCGTCCACAACGAGGAGAATCTGATTCTCGTCGAGGATCGGTTTTAGAACCTTGAAGTAGTCAGGGGGAGCGACCACGATGCCGCCGATACCCTGAATGGCTTCTACCATCACCGCAGCAACTCGATTGCTGGTTTGGCTTTTGATGGCTATTTCAAGATATTTGGCGCAGGCTGTACCACATTTAGTTGGATCTTTATGGCCCAAAGCGCATCGGTAGCAATGATAATGGGGGAGGTGGAGCGTGCCGGGCATGAAGGGTCCCAGCCCAGCTCTCCAGGCGCCCATGCCTGTAACGCTCATCGAGAATCCGCCCCGGCCATAAAACCCATTCTGCAAACCGAAAATCTCATATTTTTTGGTAGCGATTCTAGCAAGGGTCAGGGCATGTTCATTGGCTTCAGAACCCGAGTTGCAGAAGAAAACCTTCGCCCGCCCTCTGTCCATGGGAGCGATGTCGGAGAGCATCTTGGCCAGAAGCGGCATCGGGACCGTGCGGTAGAGTGTTGAGAGATGGGTTAATCTACCAACCTGATCACGCACGGCTTCAACCATTTTAGGGTGGACGTGCCCAATATTGAGGACCGATACGCCGCTGAAGCAATCGAGATACTCATTACCCTCTATATCGATGAGCGTTGTTCCGTGCCCCTGGACAAATACCCTGTCATTCCATGCGTGTACAGACTTCATAAGATATTTTTCCTGAAGTTCGATGACATCGTTGGCCGTCAACTGCTCAGTTTTCATTGTATCCCCGTCCTTTCAACAAGAGTCGATTACTTTCTGTGTTTGATAACTCGGTGGGCTGCCCTCGTTGCCTCCTCAATCACCTCTTCTTCGTCGACCGTTAACATCTTCCGGCCTTCCATGACCACCTGGCCATCAATGATGACAGTGTCGACATTGTCTCCGTGGGCAGCAAAAACGAGGTGAGCAAAGACATTGAAATTATCTCCGAGAAAAACAGGCGTCAACGCGGGGGTCCGCAAGTTGACCAGAATGACGTCAGCCTTCTTGCCAGGCTCGAGAGAACCGATCTGATCGTCCATGCCGAGCGCTCTCGCGCCGCAGATTGTCGCCATCTGCAACACCTGTTCTGACTGGAGTAGACTGGCATCGGTGTGAACGGCCTTCTGGAAAAGAGAGGCATATTTCATCACTTCAAACATGTCGTTGTTATTGTTGCACGGCGCGTCGTCTGTTCCCAGCCCCACGTTGATACCCGCTTTCAGATAATCCATGACCCGGGCCACACCGTTTCCGAGCTTGGCATTGGAAACAGGATTATGGGAAATGTGAGTTCCAGTCTCTTTCATGATCTCGATCTCCCGATCGTTAAGCCAGACACAGTGTGCCGCGACAACATCAGGGCCCAACAAACCCAGTTCGTGAACAAATTCGGTAGGGGGTTTGCCGTATTTCTCTTTGCAGACCCGCACTTCGTCTTTGGATTCGTTCAGGTGGACGTGAATGCCCACCCCGTGTTTATCTGCCAGCCGCCGGCATTCTTTAATGTAGTCAGGGGAGCAGACCGGAATCCACTCCACGCCAAAGACAACCGTGATACGCCCTCCAGCAGAATCGTTTCTCTCGAGTAATGCTTTTTCATTATCCTCTAAACTCTCCTGTCCCTCAATGAGGTCGGCCCCCTCACTCGAAAGAACGGCCCTAATTCCTGTCTTCTCCGCGGCATCAGCCAAAGACGGGAGTTTTAGATACATGTCATTCACGCATGTTGTTCCGCCCTTGATCACCTCGGTGTAAGCCAGCAAACCGCTCTTGTAGGCATCATCGATCGTCATTGCCGCCAGCATGGGGTAATAGATGTTATAGATCCATCCTTCAAGGCCCAGTTCTTCCCCTACACCTCTGGAGAAATTGTCCGTATGGAAGTGGAGGTTCACCAGGCCAGGCATGACGGCCATGTGGGTAGCGTCGATTTCCTTTTCCCCCACATAACGATCTCCTAGATCTTTGCTCTCCCCCACCTCCACGATTCTTCCGTCGTCTATGGCAATAGCTCCATTCTCAAAGATTCTTTTCTGAGGATCAATCGTGGCAACAACCCCATTGGTGATGAGAATCTTGACTCGCCTCTTATCGCTTCCTTTCTGACTTCTCATTAGCATCCACCTCCCTTTCCTCTCCCCTACGGGAGTTCGAGCTGATCGAGCAGTTCTTGTGTTGGTCTGCCGTCAGGGGACCAGTTCCGTAACTTGTAGTACTCCTTTAGCATTGATGTAATGTCGACGGTCTGTCCGGCAGAGGACCCTGTTGTATGCGCCTCTGTGATGAACCGTTTTGGCAGCGTGTCCTCTGCTGAGGTCATCCCCTCCCGCCAGTTAAAAAGCCGCTCAAGGTTGAAGATTCGTTCACCAATTTTCATGAGCTGCTCCTCGCTCTGAAAGTCCTCAAACCCTGTCGCATGGGAGAGAAGATCGGCCATCGTGTCGAGACCTACGACGCCCAACTGGGTCGGGAAGGCACAAATCCCAGTAGAATCATAGAGAACCGATTTATCCTGATTCTGAATCGTCACGGCCGCTTTTCCTTCGATGGTGAACCGGTCAAAAGAACCATCATAAAGCTCCTGTTCCGCATACCCGGTATGGTGACATCCACCCCTAGGCGACGTCGCGTAGGCCAATCCCTGGGATTTGGCTCCCCGGGGATCGTAGGCCGCCACCTCAAGGCCTTTGACATGGATCGCATAATCCTCAGCCCCCTTGCCGATAGTCCTGGCGGCCTCTCTCACGCCCCCAGCCAGAATCTCGCCAATACCCTCTTTCTTACCGATGAGATGAATGAGTTTGATCATGGATTCGTGATTTCCAAAACGAAGCTCCAACCCCCCCGTATCCTCCAGGGTCAAGATACCCCGCTCGAAAAGCTCCATGGCAAAAGCACAGATGTTACCTGTTGAAATCGAATCCATCCCATAGTCCGTGCAGAGCTTGTCAGCCATGATGATTGCAGGCAGAGATGAGACACCGCAATCAGAACCGAAGGCATAAATGGTTTCAAACTCTGGCCCTCGACAGTGAGCTCCCCCATAGATCCCATCCTTAACCTCAGACATGGAAATACAGGCCACTGGACAGCGATGGCACGTGACCTTCTTCCTAACGTAATTCTCTCTCAACGTATCGCCGCTGATCTGCTCGTGAAGCTCGAAATAACCATTTTGAAAATTCCTAGTTCCCAAAATGCCTAACTCGGTCATCGGCTCGACAATAAAGGGGGTACCGGTTTTGCGCCAAAGTTGAAAGAATTCGTTGTCGTCATAAAGCTTCTGCTCTTGTTTGATGACCTCTTTAAACTTCTTCTCATCAAAAACGGGAATCGTCTTAACCTGAGAACCATAGGCCACAATCCCCTTAAGCCTCTTAGAACCAAACACCGCTCCTGTACCGCCTCTTCCAACAAATCGGTCATCTCCACATACGCAGCTGATCTTTACCAATCTTTCCCCAGCCGGTCCAATGCAGAGCACACGGCTCCCCTTGTCCGTCTTCCTTTGCAGGTATGCTTCCGTTTCCGGCGCTGTCTTCCCACTCAACTCCTCGCACTGCCGGATTTCTACCTCTCCGTCGCGTATCCAGAGATAGGACAGTTTCGCCGCTTTGCCGGTGATGATTATTCCATCGAAACCGGCAAACTTGAGTTCCGGTCCAAAATATCCACCGCAGTTTCCCATGCAGATCCGGCTGGTCAGGGGGGATTTAGTGGTGATGTTTGTTCGAGAGCTAAACAGGGAAAGGGTGCCGGTCAGAACCCCCGTCGTTAAGACGACAACGTTGTCTTCTGCGAGAGCATCAACACCTGCTGGTGTGCGATCGTACAAAAGCTTCGCACCCAGCCCCCTCCCGCTGATAAAGCGTCGCAAAAGACTCTCATCAACGGTCTCGACCTTCGTCCGTCCATCGGATAGATTGACATCCAAGAACTGACCTACGTATCCGTTTCTCATCTTATCCTCCAATTGGATTATTCAGAAAAGGGAAAGTCAATTGCCTTTCTTCTCCGAGATTGGTCTCGTCGTTGATCTCAACATTTTGCATAGGCCCATGCATCTGTCAAGAGGGAAACGCCCTAGGTTTCTTTGCGTCTTGTTGGACACTGTTGCCTCTAGGATCGCAGGAGAAGTGGGGCACCCGTCGCGGTGCGCAGGCTTGGACATGAGTTTTCGACGAGCTCAGCCATGCATCCATTCAGCCCGACTTCATAGCCAAGGGGAGCCAAACGTAGGAAGCAAGCTTCGCCTGTAGAAGGGGAATGGACAATAGCTCCCCACCTGTTCAGCCGACGGCGGGAATCGGATCACTTCGGGAGTATTGCAGCGAAGAGACAACGGCCTTCGCCCATCCAACACGAAGATGGCTACTGGCCACGCACCTAGTGGAATACTCCGTGTCGTCTGTCCGAGATTCTATAAGAATGATTTCGCCAAAGTCGACAACGAGGTTTGATCATCGAACAGATCAGACTAGAAGGAGATGACGTTCCTGCCGAGGCTCTTGCGATTGCGGATTAGGCCGAGTGCCTCATTAACGCTGTCAATGGGCATTTCGCTCTGGATCACGGTCTGGATTTTTCCCTCCCCAGCAAGGTTGAGCACATCCTCCAGATCTTTTCGTGCCCCCGCCACGGAAGCGATAAGCCTCAATTCTCCGATTACCATCCATAACGGGTCAACGTCGATATGATCTTTCGTATACCCGATGATGACAAAAACCCCCGTCTTTGCCAAGGCCTGTAGGCCCGCTGCTGTTGTGGCGGTGGTGCCAACGAGTTCGAAGAAGGCATCAGCGCCCCGTCCGTCTGTCCGCTTCCGAATTTCATTAGGAAGACCAGCGTATCCGCTGACAACTATGGTTTCTTCGATACCGACATTATGGGCCAGTGCCGCCTTCTCTTCAGAATCGGCGATTGCAATAACGCGAGCTCCTGTCAGCTTGGCCACTTGCGCGACCATGAGGCCAACCCCCCCCACACCATTGACGACAACAGTATCCATGAGACCGATACCCGAGAGCCTGACCGCATGGACGGCAGAGAGCCCACTGCAAGAGAGCACTGCACCACTGGAATAGGAAACCTTAGCCGGTAGGGGGATGAGGCTTCTGACGGGTGCACAGACGTATTCTGCGAAGCCGCCATCATGGGAGAAACCAATCTGTCCGATCGCCTCAGAACAGAGTTCGTCTCGGCCACGACTGCAATATTGGCAACGTCCGCAATTCATCAGATTATAAACGCTCACCCTGTCACCGGACCTGAACCCGGATCGTTCAGGCGCGTCCGCCACATCGCCGGCAATCTCGTGCCCAAGGATCATGGGGATTTTCCCTGGAGGCAGGAGGCCTTCCAGGAAGTGCAGGTCAGTGCCGCAGACTCCGGCTGACCGAACCTTGACGAGCGCCCACCCTTCCGGAGGGGTCGGGTCCGCGATTGTCTCAACTTTTACAGTCTCTCCTGTGCCATACATCCTAGCGGCTTTCATCTGGTCGATCTCCTTTTTCCGAGCATTGTCTTCTGTCCCCCTTCTCTCGGCGGCGTGCATTCTCTTGGAGCCCAAAAATGTTCCAGTCCACACTGGCTAATGCCGTTAGGGGATTATCACGAAATCCTCAGGATCACTTGTCTGGCAACCGGTCAGCGTGGCCAACTATGGCCACTGGGGATACTTTTTCTCGAATTCCCCCATTGTTACGTTCGATTTAGCACGGACTTCCCAGCAATATAGTCCTTCTTTGTCGGACAGGACATTCTCAAAGAGGTCGAAAACACGTGGGTGTGACGGATTCAGTATAATGTATACATTACACAATACCCTTTTCCTGTCAAGGTCTTTTTAGGATCCGTGAGCCGGATTGCTTTCGGCTCTGCAAGACCTTCTCAAACTCCCGCCGATTTCTCCTCCAGCCCCGTTTCAAACCGTGGTATGTCACACCAGATGTTGACGGCCCATCCCGCTGCTTAACTACATGGGGTGACAGCTGCGGGGAGGAGAATCTAGATCATAAAGGAGGAGGCGATATACCGGGCTGCCTTATTTGACTAATGACTATGCTATAATAATAATGAGCTGTATGAAAATTCCAGGGGCCCATGGAACGATTTTCTTGGTTATTTTCTAGGAAAAAAACGGGGACTGAACAGGCGTAGGGGTTCTTAAACAATTGGGGGCTTGGGAATGGAAGAGATTGGCATCGTGACGGAGCTTAAGCAGAATGGCTTTGCCTCGGTCAGAGCGACAGGTGGGGAGGGCTGTGGGAGCTGTGCATGCCGCAGCGCATGTCAGGCCATCGGTGGAGGGACCGAGAGAAAGCTTACCGCCATCAACCAGGCCGGAGCCACGGTCGGGGATCACGTCCTCATTCGCATTGGCTCTGGATCGGTCCTGAAAGCCTCTTTCCTCGTCTATCTCCTGCCTATTCTTGCACTTTTGGCTGGTAGTTTCATTGGGCAAAAATACAGTGCTCAGATCTGGTCAACGGGAAATTCCGAAACAGTCTCCGTTTTGACCGGCCTCTTTAGTCTCGGCGTTTCATTCGCGATCATCCGTCTCTTCCACGGCCGTTTGAGTCAAAATCAGAGATACTATCCAGTGATCGAAAAAGTGATTGACCCTTCGGGCCCCGGTCTTGTCGAGGCTTCCCAATGATGCTCCTGAATGCTTCGGGGCGCTGATTGATTCCTTTTCCCCCTCGTCCATTCCGAGATCATATCTTCACGGACCATTCACGCCGTGACGCGGCCTGCGGGGGTCCGGTCGGGTCTGGAGCGTGGATTACGGTAACCATTCTCCTGGGAAACGGCCGGAGGTAGTGGCGATCGTTGTTTTCCAGAGGATTCGAATGGTTCATGACCGCTCAGGAATGGACCCTGACAAAGGACATCAGAGGGTGCGGTCTAGGTCTGTGGTAAGGTATTTCTGCTTGTAGTCTAGCTTGTTCAGCGCGTTGACATAAGCTTTTGCACTGGCGACGATGATGTCGGTGTCGCTTCCCCGACCAATGACAGTAATTCCCTCTTTTTCAAGGTTACACTTCACCTCACCTTGGGCATCGGTGCCCCCGGTAATGGCGTCGACCTCATAGCGAATCAGGTTGCTTGTATCTCCCGTGATCTTCTTGATGGTCTTGAAGGCTGCATCGACCGGACCGTTCCCCAGGTCAGCAGCCTTGACGACCGTTCCATCGATCTCCATCTGCACCGTGGCGGTCGGAATGAGTTCACTGCCACTGGTTACGGAGAGAAAAGTCAGTCGGTACTTGTCAGGTATCTGGATGATCTCGTCGGCAACGATGGCCTCAATGTCCTCGTCGTAGACGTGCTTCTTGAGGTCACAGAGGTTCTTGAAGAGCTCAAAAGCGTGCTCGATTTGGTCTTGGGTGAGATCGTAGCCGAGGCCTTTGACTCGATCGCGGAAAGCGTGCCTCCCAGAGTGCTTGCCCAAGACAAGGGTACTCTGGCTCAGACCGACCGTTTTGGGCGTCATGATCTCATAGGTGCTTTTCTCCTTTAAGATGCCATCCTGATGAATACCCGACTCATGGGCAAAGGCATTGGCCCCGACGATGGCTTTGTTAGGCTGAACCCGAATGCCTGTTATGGACGATACGAGTCGGCTTGTCGGGTAGATCTGTTCCGTGCGGATTCGCGTGTCGAGGCCGACCATATCCTTACGAACTTTCAAAGCCATAACGATCTCTTCTAGAGCCGTGTTCCCAGCCCTTTCTCCGATGCCGTTGATGGTACATTCAACCTGTCTAGCACCATTTTGGACTGCGACCAATGAATTTGCCACAGCAAGACCGAGGTCGTTGTGGCAATGGACACTGACGACTGCCTCTTTGATGTTGGGCACATTCTCCATGAGATAGCGAATGAGTTGGGCGAACTCCTCGGGGACAGCGTATCCCACGGTGTCAGGAATATTGATCGTGTTCGCACCTGCGTCGATCGCCTCACCCATCATCTGGGCCAGGTAGGACCAGTCACTTCGGGTCGCGTCCATAGCAGAGAATTCAACCAGATCAGTATGGGATTTAGCCCGTTTGACAGCTTTCACGGCGAGTTTCAGGACCTCACTCCGTGATTTTCTGAGTTGATGTTCGAGATGTATATCTGAACTCGATATGAATGTGTGGACCATGGGCTTCGAGGCCTTTTCGATAGCCTCCCATGCTCGGTCGATGTCTTTGAGGTTTGCCCGTGCCAGTCCGGCGACGACGGTGTGCTTGATCTCCCCGGCAATTGCCTGAACTGCCTCGAAATCTCCCTGTGAGGCTACAGGAAATCCAGCTTCGATCACATCGACCCCGAGATTCTCTATCCTTTTTGCAACACGGATCTTTTCAGCGACATTCATGCTGAACCCCGGAGACTGTTCCCCGTCCCTCAGGGTCGTGTCGAAAATCTTCACCCATTCGGACATGATATGTTCTCCTGCTTAGGATGCCCTCTGACCAGGTGTGACCATCCGTTTTATCTCAAGTCCCCTGAAGAGGGCTTCTTCGAACGCTTTCTGCCTAGAAATCTCCGTCCTGATTTGGAGGACTTTGATGGGTAATCCCTCGCAATTCAGGTCCGCCAGTCTGATAATATCTTTCTCGGTCGTCACGCACCACTCGGCATCAGCGGTGATCTTTCGAATCAGATCGAGATCGTCTTCGCTGTAACGATGGTGATCTGGAAAAACGATCTCCCCGACCAGAACCGCTCCGAGAGACCTGAGAAGCTCGAAAAAATACTCCGGGGTGGCAAGACCGGCAAAGGCGAAGACCTTCTTTCCCTGCAGGCTATTCGGTTCATGCCGCTGACCGGTTTTGGGATCGAGGAGATATTCGGGGACGGTCCGCCCATGAAAGATCTCGGCCCCGGAATTCCATCTCCGGAGGGTCTTCTCAATGTCCCGAATCCTATCCGTCCGTTCTGTCTTAGTAATCAAAATATGGTCGGCTCTAGAGAGACCCGTCAGAGGTTCGCGGAGAGATCCTAGAGGAAAGACGTGAGCGGTGCCAAATCCCTCCCTTCCGTCAACAAGTAGAATGTTCATATCCCGCTCAAGTTGGATGTGCTGGTATCCGTCATCGAGTATGGCCACCTGAGTGTGGAAACGTCGATGAGCCATTTCCCCAGACTTGTATCTGTCTCGTCCAACCAGAACCGGAACCTCCTTAAGTCGACGGGCAAGGAGATAAGGTTCATCGCCTGATTCTCTCCCAGAGAGCAAAAGGGCCTTACCATCCGAGACAACCCCGAGCCCTTTCTCATGTTTTCCCCTATAGCCGCGACTCAGGACTGCAACCCGAACGCCGGCACTTTTCAGCGCGCAGGCGATATACTCCACCATCGGGGTCTTCCCTGTTCCTCCCATGGTTATGTTCCCAACGCATACGACCTTGAAGGGAAGCCTCTTTGTGGGAAGGAGTCCCCACCCATAAAGCTTTGATCGAGTTTGAACGAGGACCCTGTAAGCCGTTGATAAAGCAGCAAGAACAAAGACATAAACCAGACTACCTGCCCGAGCCTTGTCGAGTTGACGTTCTAAGAATTGTCGTCGATCGATACGCATGGAGACTTCACAACGCTTGTTCGAGTCCTTTGAAAGAGTCGCCCTTCTCTGTTGATAATCCCTTCTAACAAATCCTCAAGGCGAGAGGATCACGGTTTGTTTGAACCTGTTTTTCTCTTGCCACTCTCCATCGCGCCGAGAGATTGCTCTTTCAGTTTGCAAGAAGACTACTGTATGCCTTTCTGTTTCTTGAGCCAACTCATCATGGATCGAAGCTGCTTACCGACTGTCTCAATTTGGTGATTCTCTTCAATCTTGAGCAAACTATTGAAGACGGGACGGCCCGCCTGGTTCTCTAGAATCCATTCTCGAGCAAACTCCCCTGATTGGATGGCTTCCATGATTTTGCGCATCTCCTTTTTTGTCTGTTCGGTTATGATCCGGGGCCCCCTCGTTAGGTCACCGTACTCGGCGGTGTCACTGACCGAGTAGCGCATTAGGCCCAGCCCTCCTTCGTAGATGAGATCGACGATAAGTTTCATTTCGTGAAGGCACTCGTAGTAAGCCACTTCGGGTTGATATCCGGCCTCGACAAGTATCTCAAACCCAGCCTTGATTAGAGAGGTAATCCCCCCACAGAGAACCGTCTGTTCCCCGAATAGATCGGTTTCGGTTTCCTCTCTGAAGGTGGTCTCGATAATCCCTGCCCGTGTACCGCCGATCCCATGGGCGTAAGCGAGCGCAGCATTCTTCGCCTTGCCGGTGAAGTCCTGATGCACGGCGAGCAAACACGGCACGCCCTGTCCTTCTTTGAAAACTCGCCTGAGAAGATGACCGGGTGCCTTTGGCGCAATCATGAAGACGTCGACAAAGTGAGGGGGCTTGATCTGACCATAATGGATGTTGAAGCCGTGAGCAAAAGCCAGAGCCTTTCCCTCTTCAAGACCAGGGAGGATGTCCCTTTCATAAACCTCTTTCTGCTTCTCATCCGGGATGACAAGCATGATAACGTCCCCGGCCATCGCCGCCTCGGCGGTGGATGTCACCCTCAGACCGTCCTTTTCAGCGCTCTTCCAGGAACCACTATCCTCTCGAAGACCCACTACAACCTCGAGGCCACTCTCCTTCAAATTCTGGGCATGGGCATGGCCTTGGCTACCGTAGCCGATCACGGCGATCGTCTTTCCTTTCAGGTATTCGAGGTCTGCATCTCCCTCCCTGTAGATCTTTAACATGACGTCCTCCCTCTTTTGATCAAAATCCTGCTCCTCTCACCGTTTTTTCCGTTGAGGTCTTTTTATCTGTTGTGGCCTGTCCATCGATTCCTGCTGTCTGTCCATGAGCCTTTTCGATCCACGGGATATTGCAACCTGTCCTGTTCTGGATATTTCCAAGATCCCGAACGGTTTGAGTAGTTCGAAGATGGCGCTCATTTTATTCTCATCGCCGGTCACTTCAAGAGTCAAACTTTCATGACTAACATCCACAATTTTGGCCCTAAAGATGTCTGAGGTGCGCATAATTTCCGCACGGTCCTTGGCTTTGGCGCTCACCTTGACGAGGGCCATCTCCCGGGTGATATGATCTCCATTTGCCGTGGTGAAGTTAATCACCCGAATCACGTCGATCAGTTTCCTGAGCTGCTTCATGATCTGTTCGATTTGGAGTTTGTCCCCTACGGCCGTGCATGTAATTCTCGACACACTCGGATCCATCGTTTCGGCAACCGCGAGACTATCGATATTGTAAGCCCTCGCACTAAACATGGCAGCGATTCGGGCAAGGACGCCGGGTTTGTTCTCGACAAGGATTGAAATCGTGTTTTTCATTTCTCAACCTCACGAAGGAAAAGTCAGTGGAACCACTTTCCGGATTTTTCTTTTCGGTTTGGCCAGCATCATTTGATCGATACCGTGACCGGCCGGTACCATGGGAAAGACCTTCTCTTCTGGGTCGACATGGAAGTCGATGACCACCGGTCCCTGGATTTTAAGCGCCTTTTCCAAGCAGGGAATCACCTCGTCGGGATGGTCAGCCTTTAGGCCGGCAGCGCCATAGGCTTCGGCCAGTTTGGAAAAATCAGGCTGGGTATGCAGCAAGGTCTCTGAATATCGTTTATTGAAGAACAGTTCCTGCCACTGGCGAACCATGCCCAGGGAATGATTGTTCAGTACGGCCACCTTGATTGGAAGGCGATACTGAACTGCTGTCGCAAGTTCCTGCACATTCATCTGAAAACTCCCCTCACCGGCAATGTCGAACACAATTCGGTCAGGGAATGCCATTTGCGCACCGATGGCTGCAGGAAAACCATACCCCATGGTGCCCAAACCTCCGGAGGACAGCAGGGTCCGGGGGCCGGTGAACTGATAGAACTGGGCCGTCCACATCTGATTCTGTCCGACTTCAGTCGCGATAATCGCCTTGCCCTTAGTGAGCCGATGGATTTGTTCGATAACATACTGGGGTTTTATCACGTCGTCCGAGGGTTCATACCCTGTGGGGTGTTCTGTCAAGTATCGACGAATCTCCTTTAGCCAGGGCGTGCGAGTTGCCTTCCAGAAATCTCCGTGATCCTTCAGAAGCTGGATTATCTGCGTCAGGACATATTTGGCATCTCCAACAATCGGAACATCGACGGCCACATTCTTGCTGATTGACGATGGATCGATGTCAACATGGATGACTCGGGCAGAAGGGGCAAAGGATTCGACCTTTCCTGTGACCCGGTCATCGAAACGGCTCCCGACGGCAATCAGCAGATCGCAATTCGTAATTGCCATGTTCGCAGCATAGGTCCCGTGCATACCGAGCATGCCCAGAAAGAGGGGGTGATCGGCGGGAAACCCTCCCAGACCCAGTAGGGTCAGCGTCACGGGCGTCTGCGCCAATTCGGCTAGTTGCAGCAACTCCTTGTGTGCCCCGGAGTGGATGATACCCCCCCCGGCGTAGATGACGGGCTTTTTGGCTTTCAAAATCTCTCGGACAGCCAGTTTGATCTGACCTTGATGTCCTGAGGTGACCGGTGCGTATCCGCGGAGTCGTATCTTTGGCGGATACTCGAATGGAAACTCACCTGTTATCACGTTCTTGGGTAAATCGATGACCACCGGTCCAGGCCGGCCGGTTGAGGCGATATGGAAAGCTTCCCGGAACGTTGGGGCAAGATCCCCTGTGTCCTTGACAAGGTAACTATGTTTTGTGCACGTCCGCGTGATGCCAATGATATCGGCTTCCTGGAACGCATCGTTTCCAATCTGATCTGTGGCAACCTGACCGGTGAGGACAATGAGGGGGATAGAATCCATAAACGCCGTTGTTACGCCGGTGACGACATTAGTCGCTCCTGGTCCTGATGTAACCAGGCAGATTCCAGGCTTCCCCGTCGCCCGAGCATACCCATCAGCCGCGTGAACGGCCCCCTGCTCGTGACGTACCAGGACGTGTTTGATCTTGGGATAGTTCATGAGTTCATCATAGAGATTGATGACCGCGCCGCCGGGGAAACCAAATACGACCTCCACCCCCTCGCGGATCAAGCTCTCCCACACGATCTGTGCACCTCTCAGTTTCTTCATGTTAGCCTCTTTAGGGTTGGTTCCTTTTGCTCGTCAGAAAAGAGTTCGCAAAAAAAGCCAGGAATCAAAAGAAAATCAAAAAGCCGTGGGATTATTTCCCACGGCTTTAGACCAATCAAGCCATGGGAACTGCTGCCCACGGCCTGCTTTATTTTTTTCGAGTCAATATCGGCTCAAGTCAGGCAGTGAGCGGCCCCTAATAAGTACCAGGGCCAAAACAAGGCCCAGAATCTCTACTATGACGATGGGAAGTAAACCTACCTGACTCATAAGGAACTCTATCCCTCGATGAATTTCTCATTTATATAGCCTGCATGAATTCACTTTGTCAAGAGATATTTTGAGAGGAGTTTCCTAAAAAAGACATCGTCCTTGAGATCCTACTCCTTGAATATTGCTCCGGTTGCCCCAGAACTCACCAGCTTCGCATAGCGCTGCAGGTAACCCTTTTTGACCTTCGGGGGAGGTTCGGTCCAGTTCTTGGCTCTCTCCATTAGGGTTTTCTTGTTAAGGTCGATGGAGATCTTTTTTTGTGAAATGTCAATGTCAATGATGTCCCCCTCTTGGACAAGTCCAATTGGTCCTCCATCAGCGGCTTCTGGAGATATGTGGCCGACACAGGCTCCCCGAGTCCCCCCTGAGAACCGCCCATCTGTGAGAAGCGCCACGTCCCTGTCCAGATCCTGTCCAACAATGGCGGCAGTGGGGGTCAGCATTTCTCTCATGCCCGGTCCGCCTTTGGGTCCCTCGTACCTGATAACGACCACGTCGCCTTTTCTTATTTCCCGCTTCTGGATGCTCTCGACAGCCTCTTCTTCCGAGTCGAAGACCCTGGCTGGGCCTCGGTGAGACATGATTTCCGTCTCAACTGCGGCCTGTTTCACGACTGCTCCGTCCGGGGCAAGATTTCCGAAAAGGACCACCAGCCCGCCCTTGGGTCTATAGGGATAATTCGCATAATGAATCACATGGTGGTCGGATATTCGCACGTCTTTGATATTGTTCTCAACATTCTTTCCCGTGACCGTCATCGCATCGAGATGGATCAACCCGTGGCCAGCGAGCTCTTTCATCACCGCATGAATGCCGCCAGCCCGATGAAGGTCCTCCATGTGGTGGGGTCCTGCGGGTGAAAGAGAACAGATTTGGGGGGTTTTCTCGCTGAAGTCGTTGAATTTGTTCAGGTCCATCTTAATTCCCGCCTCGTGGGCAATGGCCGTCAGGTGGAGGGTCGTATTTGTTGATCCCCCTAAGGCCATATCCACAGCAATGGCATTCTCAAAGGCCTTCTCCGTCAGTATAGCTGAGGGGCGAATCTCCTGGCGAACAAGTTCAACCACTTGGATGCCCGCATCCTTCGCAAGCCTGATCCTCTCGGCCGAAACGGCCAGGGCGGTCCCATTGTTTTTTAAAGCTATTCCCAGGGCTTCAGAAAGTGAGTTCATTGTGTTGGCAGTAAACATGCCACTACAGCAGCCCGGCCCGGGACAGGCGCGGTCTTCAAGTTGACGAAGCTCCTGCTCGCTCATCTGGCCAGAAGTGACCTTTCCAATCGCCTCAAAAACAGTGATGAGGTCAACGTCGCAGTCCTGCCAACGACCCGTCAACATAGGGCCTCCGCTGAGGAGGATGGACGGAATATTGACCCGTGCCATGGCCATCATCATCCCCGGAATGATTTTGTCACAGTTTGGAACCAAGATGAGACCATCGAAAGGGTAAGCTGAGGCGACGATCTCAACTGAATCCGCGATCAACTCCCTTGAGGCAAGAGAGTACTTCATTCCTTCATGGCCCATAGCAATCCCGTCACATATGCCTATGGTCGAGAACTCCATCGGCGTTCCGCCGGCCATACGAATTCCAGCCTTGGCTGCCTCGACGACCCGATCTAGGTGAATGTGGCCGGGTATCAACTCATTGGCGGAGTTGGCGATACCGATGATTGGCCGGCTGAGCTCCGCATCACTGTATCCCATTGCCTTGAAGAGAGACCGATGGGGTGACCGACTCAGCCCTTTTTTCATCTTATCTGAACGCATGACGTTGTTTCCCCTTGAGTATTCTATCTGAATCTGAATTTGAGAGAAGTTACCACCTCAGGGGAAAAAGTCAATTCCAAAACCTATAGGGGTTCTTTGTCGGGGAAAACTGAAAGAGTAACATGAGGATACGAACGAGCCCATTCGGAAGGGACACTCCAGGTAGACAAGACTTATGTAACCCTGTATTCTAAGGGCAACTGGGAGTTGGACTCACCTCGTGAAGATCGTCATGTTAGGTGCTGGCGCTATGGGAAGTCTCTTCGGGGCGATGCTGTCTCGCTCTGAAAGAGGAGAGATTTGGCTTGTCGACATTTGGGAAGAGCATATCAACCGGATTAAGTCTCACGGCCTAGTCGTGGAATCTGAAGGTAAGGAGGTGCTCCACCAAGTAAGGGCGACAACCGATCCGGAGGAGGTGGGTATTGCCGACCTGATCATTGTTTTTGTCAAGGCTTACGTGACGAAGGATGCCGTTGAATACGGTCTGTCGATGGTTGGAAAGGAGACCTTCTTTCTCAGTCTTCAAAACGGCCTTGGGAATATCGAAAACATAGCATCGGTAATACCTGAGGCCAAGGTCGTCGTCGGCGTCACGTCACAGGGTTCCACGATGCTGGGACCTGGAAGGATTCGGCACGGTGGAAAGGGACCAACCTTTGTGGGACGAACCGACCGAAAAATCACAGAAGAGGTGGAGGCTATCTCCACTCTCTTCAACCAGTCTGGAATAGGGACCGAAGTCTCCGACAATATTGAACGTCTCATGTGGGAAAAACTTCTCATCAATGTGGGAATCAATGCGGTGACAGCGATTACCGGTTTGCGAAATGGGGAACTCCTCAACCATGAGGAGACAAAGATTCTCCTGACAGGGGCTGTGGAAGAGGCCGCAAAGGTAGCGAGGACGAAAGGGATTCCTGTGGGTAAGAATCCAGTGGCGAAGGTCTTTGAAATCTGCAAAGCAACCGCCCAGAACCGCTCTTCCATGGGACAGGACATAGACAACCGAAGGCGCACCGAAATCGACTTTATCAACGGAGGCATCGTCAGAGAGGGAACCGCCCTAGGCATTCCGACACCTGTCAATACGACCCTCATATGTCTCATTAAGACAATCGAAAAGGGATTTGGATAGGAAGCCCTAGGGGTTTTCGTCATTCATACTTATCCCAATCCAGTCATGATCGATCTTTTTTCACCGTTCCCAGTTGGTTGTTTTTTCGAATCCCGTCAACAGACACCATTCTTAGGGGAGATTTCAGGCAATGGAAAGAAGAAAGGTCACCATCCCAGACATTGTAGAGAAGAAGAAGAAGGGTAGAAAAACCACCATGCTCACCGCATATGACTATCCAACCGCTCTTCTGGTGGACCGTGCGGAGATTGATATGATTCTTGTTGGGGACTCATTGGGGATGGTTGTCTTGGGGTACGAGACGACCGTTTCCGTCACCATGGATGAGATGATTCACCATACGAAAGCGGTTGTTCGGGGAACCCGGTTCGCCTTGGTCGTGGGGGATATGCCTTTTATGTCCTACAACACCTGTCAAAAGGACGCCATCATAAATGCAGGACGTTTCATCAAAGAGGGCGGAGCCGATGCAGTCAAGCTCGAAGGCGGGACCAGCATGGCGACTACTGTTCAGGCAATCGTGAGAGCAGGGATTCCTGTCATGGGCCACATCGGTTTGACACCCCAGACGATCTCTCAGCTGGGAGGATTCAGAGTCCAGGGTAGAAACGCAGAGGCTGCAAGAAAGATAATCGATGATGCCAAGGCTTTGGAGGAGGCTGGAGCATTTTCCATTGTTTTGGAGGCGGTGCCCGGGGGCATTGCCGGCCGAATTACCAAAAGCGTAAGTATCCCCACGATCGGAATCGGGGCGGGGATAGAATGTGACGGACAGGTCCTGGTCTATCAGGACATGATAGGCCTTTTCGACCGTTTTGTTCCCAAATTTGTCAAGCAGTATTCTCAGGTTGGCGAGGTCATGCTTAGCTCGTTCAAGCAGTTCAAAGAAGAGGTGGAAAAAGAGATCTTCCCAGGGGAGGAACACACTTTCAGTATTGAGCAGAAGGAACTGGAGAAGATCTAAAAGGCAGTTCTCGATACCACGAATATTTGGGTTGGATAGGCGTCGTGAAACAGGGAATGGGGTGTGTGACTGTTTTACGTTTTCAGGAGAGTTGGGAGAAGATCTATCACCATATCCTTTTTGATGGACCATAGCTCGGCCATGATCTCTCGAACAGACTCCCAAGAGACCCCCGGCGTATTGACTTTGGCTCTCAACTTTTCGAGAAGCTCGCCGGTCTTTTTCAGCCCCATCATGTCGCCCATGACCCCCTCAATTTTGTCCCAATTAGGCTCCGAACTTTTCATTTCGGACTTCAGGTCGGCCATGAGTTTATCAACGGCCTTGTCCCTGGCCGATGCTGACAAGTGCTCACTCTCGACAACTTCAAAATTGGGTTCCACTTTGCGGTCCATGGTGCTCTCCAATTTGAGGGGTTCTTCAATGATTTTTGTTCCCCCTGGAGTCTCAGTCTCCACCAATGTTTCCTCTACAACGGAGTCTATCTGTTTCTCGACAGAGACGTCTTCCGGAACGGTTTCTTCAGAGGGTGCAAATAGGAGTTCCTTGATCTTCTCGTCCGTAGATGATCTGTCCGGGGGGCCTACCATTTTTTCGAGTATTACACCAACTTTATCTAGGTCGGCCTTGTAATTTCGAATATTTCCTTGAGTCACGGCATGTTGACTCCACATTTCAGCGCCATTCTTGACGAATTCCAATTGCTCAAATTTTTTGAGATCCCGGTTGCTCCCCTCACGACTCAGGAAGCCTCTTAGGTCGGTCACCCATTTCTTCACTTTGGGATGGTCCGGGCCCACACTCCCGGCATTGCTCTTGATGTGCTCAAAATCCTCGAGCAGCTGATCGACCTCGCTCCTCATTGGGTGGACCCTCCTCGCTCCATAGAACTCAATGCGTAAATGATATACGGGGTCGTAATGCTGGGGGTTGTATCCCCCTCTTATAAGTCTTATCGTCATGAAATCCTTTTCTCCTTAGCAAATATTATATGGTTCAGCCTCTTTATCGCGTCCCTATCATCTTTGGATCCAGCGTATCCCGAAGTCCGTCACCGAGGAGATTGAATCCAAGTACAGCTAAACCAATGGCCAGACCGGGGAATATGGCTAGCCCAGGTGATGCGCCCATAAAAGTTTGAGCCTCCTGTAGCATCTGCCCCCAGCTCGCCTTTGGTGGCTGCGTCCCCAATCCCAGGAAACTCAGACCGGCTTCCGCGAGTATCGCCACGGCAAACTGGACTGTGCCTTGAACAATTAGAGGGGCCATTATGTTCGGAAGGACGTGGCGAAACGTGGTGGAGAAATCGCTCCGGCCGGCGGCCCGTGCGGCTGTGATGTAATCGCGTTCCCAAACACTCAGGGAGCTGGCACGGGTTAGTCTCGAAAAGATGGGAACATAGAAGATGCCAATTGCGACCATTGAATTGATGATACCTGGACCAAAAACAGATGTAATCAGGAGGGCTGACAAAACGGCTGGAAACCCATAAAGGAGGTCAGATAGGCGCATAATCACCTCATCCAAGAAACCTCGATAGTATCCGGCCAGGGACCCGAGAAGAACACCGAAACTTATTCCAATAGTCACGGCAACGAGCCCGACGATGATGGAATTGACCGCCCCCTGCATGATGCGGCTGAAAACGTCTCGACCGTATTGATCTGTTCCCAACCAGTGAGCCCCACTGGGGCCCTCAAGACGGTGGCGTATGTCCATTGCCGTGGGGTCGTAGGGCGTGTAGAAGAGGCTCACGAGAGCACCGGCCAGGATAACCGATGCGATCATGAATCCAATAAAGAAATTTCTGTTCCTCAAAAACCTTCTCAATGCTTTACTCCAAACGAATCCTGGGGTCGAGCATGACGTATATCAAGTCGACAAGAAAATTGATAATCACAATAATGCTCGCGATAAAGAGAACAACGGCCTGAACCACAGGGAGGTCCCGTTGATTGATGGCAAGGTAGACCAGCCGGCCAAGACCAGGCAGGAAGAACACCTGCTCGATGATGATGGTCCCGGCCATGAGCTGTCCGATCTGAAGACCCAGTATGGTCAAAACAGGAATTACAGCATTTCGAAAGGCGTGTTTATAAATGACAATACTTTCTGCGAGGCCTTTACTCCTTGCTGTCCGCACATAATCCTCCCGAAGAACCTCGAGAAGGGACGAACGGGTCATCCGAGCCAGAACTGCTGCCCGGATAAATCCAAGCGCTGCGGCAGGCAGTATGAGACTCTTCACAGAGCCCCAAAAACTTTTTGACCACCCCGGAAAGCCACCAGATGCAAACCAGTGGAGGTTGACGGCAAAAAGGAGAATAAGCAGAAGGCCTGCCCAAAAGGCCGGAATGGCCAGGCCAATTTGAGAAAAGATCATGACGCCGTAGTCTCCCGCCTGGTTCTGATGAGTCGACGCATAAATCCCGAGGGGAATCGAAATCACGACGGAGAACAAAACGGCGAACAAGGTCAAGGGACCGGTGACTGCCAGCCGTTGGATGACGAGTTCCGTGATTGGGACGCCATAGGTAATGGATCGTCCCATATCGCCCCTGAGCAATTCCCATATCCAACTCAGGTACTGAACAGCGAGGGGCCGATCTAACCCCAACTCCGCTCTCAGAGCCGACACAGCGTCAGGAGTTGCCTGCAGTCCCAGGATGATCTGGGCTGGATCGCCAGGGATAATCCGCATCACGACGAAAACAACGATAGACACCAGTAGAAGGGTCAGAATCAAGACAATCAGTCGTCTAACGAGGTAGGTGGTCATTTGAAAAGCAAAACGAGGCGGCCTCCACAGTCGGAAAGCGGCCGCCTCCTTGTATTCGTATTTTCTGTGATTTCTCTGAAAAAGGTCGCTCTTCGCTGCGCAGAAGTTTCTTTCGGCAGTTCTAAGGCTCGCTTCACTGCAAATACAAAACTCGCCCTTCGAATTCAGATCCCGCCAACGGCGAAACTAAGAACTGTATGCGAAAGAATCTTGATTCGCGCTCAGAGATCCCTTTTCCAGTCTTCTAAGAGATCTCTTTACTGTCCGTCCGGGCTGATCTATTTGGCGATCCACACCTCGGTCACATCATGAGCAATGGCCGGATAGTCCTCCCACCATCCCATGACCTCCTTCTTCATCGCCGGGAGGCTGGGTGCCTCAAAGAGAAAACCATTTACCGCATCATCAGCCAGGATGTACTGGGCAATGGCGTAAAGCCGGCTCTGTTCAGCCGGATCCGCCGATCCTCTCGCCCTTCTTATGATCTCCTTGAATTTCGGGCTGTCATACCGAAAGTAATACTCGGGCTTAGCGTAGATACCGATATCAAAAGCTTCCACGTGGCCGATTACGGTCAGGTCGTAATCGGCGTTTCTGTAAATCCGGTCGATCCACTGCCCCCACTCGATGAGCTCGATTTTCAGGTTGATGCCCACCTTTTTAAATAGATCAGCAATAATTTCCCCGCTGCGCTTGGAGTAATCGTACGGAATAGGAAGCTTGATCACCGCATCGAAGCCGTTTGGATACCCGGCTTCTGCCAACAATTGCTTAGCTTTTTCCGGGTCATAGGGATACATCCAGGTCAGATCCACATAGTTCGGATTGATCGGGGACATGTGGCTGCCAATAGGCGTCCCGTAGCCAAACATGGCGCCGTCAATGATGGCCTGGCGATCAATGGCGTAAGCCATGGCGCGACGGACGCGGACGTCACTAAAGGGTTTGCGTGAATTGTTGGTCGACATGATGACATCCCCGGTTGTGACACCGCTGAAGACCTTTAGGTCAGGATCCTTGTCAAATTCCACGGCTGTTTCCGGGCTGGTGATCCAGCCAATGACATCGACGTCTCCTGCCTTCAAAGCCGCATTCCTGGCGGGCGTGGTGTCAATAAATTTGAATACCACCTCCTCCAGATAGGGCACACCCTCCCGATAGTATTCTCCGAATTTGACAAGCGTGGCGTGATCGCCCTTGACCCATTCTTTAAACCTGAAAGGCCCTGTTCCGACGGGGTCAGTTTTCATCTCGGGTTGCATGTCTTTTGGCAGGATGACCGAGTCCCCACGGGCCAAATCATAGAAGAACATGGAATTGACGGTACTGAGGGTGATCCTGACGGTGTGGTCATCGACCACCTCAACCGTCGCGATGTCCTTGTAGTACTCCTTGTGGGTCTTCGTTTTGTGCTCTGCATCCCTAGCCAGATCGAGAGTATATTTCACATCAGCCGCGGTGAAAGGTTGACCATTATGGAACTTGACCCCTCGCTCCAGATGAAAGGTGTATACCTTCCCATCCTCAGAGATGTCCCAGCTTTTGGCAAGAGCAGGGACGATCTTGCCGTGGCGATCAAACTTCACCAACCCCTCAAAGAGATTGTTGTAAACCACACGGTCGATAATGGCCGCGGGGTTTGTTGTGGGATCGAGTCCTGGAGGTTCTCCTTCTAATGCCACCCGGAGCGTCCCGCCGTAGACCGGTTGTTGTGCGGCGTGGACCGCTCCAAAAGACGCAATAAGAAACATGAAAACGATTAAAACTGCGACATGTGTACGCCTCATAGTAGGCCTCCTTCCTGAACAAAAGACGGTTTTTGTTCCAGAGCGGGCAAATTTGTCCCCCCAGGAAACCCAGTTTATCGATGTCCTTTTTGTTAAGTCAAGAAAAATTAGGGGTCAAGTCTCAACATTCAACGGAATTGACCATTACCTCGGCAGGTGACATGGTCGAGGGCGCCCGGATGTTAAACGCGAGGGGCCTTGCCATGGTCGTAGATTCTCCTTACCAGTTTTTTGCTCCCCATGTTTAGCAGAACCACTATCCAAAGTCAAATGTTAAGACCTGACCCTATTATTTTGTTGACAGTATTTTCAGACCGGGTATAAAGAAAGTAACGGCGAGAAGAAACTTTCGTTTGAAAGCAGCTAATTACTGCCTAAATTTGGGGGACCAAATGAACCTCAAGTTGTGCTTGCCGAACTCCCAGCAGAATCTTGCGGGTTCTGGTGGGAGTTTGTTTCTGAGAGGGCGGTCTTGAAGAGCGCTCACTCGGGATCTGCCTTCATGGAGCACTCCTCCGAGTGATGGAGTGTTTTAACGGGTTTACAAGATCTAGAATTAGTATCTGTTTGCAAGAGTCCGGTGACAAATGCCAATAGAAAAGATCTGGAGCCAACGAGAATATGAGTCCCACGAAAGGAGGGAATCCGTTATGAGGAAGAAAGGCTTAGTATTCATCATCTTGGCCTTAGCGGTAATCATAGTTGGTATGGATTGTGGCGAGGTGAAATCGGCTGAACCAATTATCATTGGAGCGCCGATTCCCCGTGCCTCCACATATGGGCAGAATTGTGAGAGGTCGATGATACTCGCCATGGAAGAGATCAATGCCGCCGGCGGGATCAAGCTGGGTGGCCAAATGCGGCCGATCGAACTCGAAATAGTCGATACGAGGGATCAAGAACCTGGTGTACCGACCAGTGAGGTCCTTTTGGCCATGGAAAAGCTGGTTCTGGACAAAAAGGCAAAAATTCTTGCCGGCGGTCCGATCATGTCAGAGGTTTGCCTCGCTGCATTGGATTTCTATCCCAAATACAAGGTCTTGGGCCTGATAAGTGCCGGCTGCTGGACTCCTGGTTGGCACAAGAAAAGTGCGGGGAACCTCGAAACCTATAAATATGCCTTTAAGCCAAGCGGAAACGTTGTTTACTGGATAAAAAGCATAGTCCCGATGCTGAAAAATATAAAAGAGACGCACGGGTTCGACAAAATGTATATTACGGTCGCCGAGGCGGCTCATGCCAGAGCGAGCGCTGACTTTGTTGAAAAGGGCGCAGTGGCCGACGGTTGGAAAATTGTAGGCAAGGAGGTCCATCCGCTGGCCACAACAGACTTCTCTATGATGCTGCGTGACGTCAGGAAATCCGGGGCGGAGGTTCTGTTTATCTGGGATCACACCCCAGAATCCCTGACCCTGGTAAAGCAGTGGTATGATTACAAGGTGCCAGCCGCGCCCATCGGCTTCGTTGGCCCCACAGATGATCCTGCCATGTGGGAGCAAACCAAGGGCAAAGTTGCCTACCTGGTTGAGTGGGGTGGTGAAGGTGGCACGCTTCCTGATCAAGAAATCACGACACTGACCAAACCTTTCTTTAATGCCTACAAGAAGAGATGGGGTGTGGAGCCACGAGGGACGGCGAATGTGCCGAGCTATACAGTTCTCTATTTGATAAAAGATGCCATTGAGCGTGCTGGGACAATGGAGGTCGATGCCCTGATCACCGCCATTGAGCAGACGGATATGATTACAGTAGGCGGCAGGCTGAGATTTGACAAGTCCAACCACCAAGCCGTCTATGGAGACAATCCGGAAGAGACCCTCGTGGGTCAGGCACTTCAGTGGCAGGACGGAAAGAGGGTGACTGTCTGGCCACCCAAAATAGCCACTGGAGCGTATCAGCTGCCGCCTTGGATGAAATGATAAACCTAGCCATAGTGTAATGGGTGCCTACCGGGATCAAGAATGGCCGAATCAAAAGAACTAATATACGGCCAGGTCGGTGATTACGAACAGATCGAATATGATGAGCCGGTCTTTGCTTCCATCGATCGTATGTGCCAGAAGTACCCTGATAGGCCGGCGATCATCTATCTGGGGGAGACTTGGACCTATGCTGAGATGATGGATCTTATAGATCGATTTGCGAACGCCCTGTTTCACCTGGGTGTCAGACAGGGTGATCGGGTGATGCTTTACATTCCGAATTCTCCCCAATTCATTGCTGGTTTTTTTGGGTCGATGAAGGCGGGTGCCACACCGGTACCCGTCTCCCCCATTTACACCCCTTTCGAGATTGAATACCTGATCAATGATTCTGGGGCCGAGATCATCCTGTGCCAAGACACGAATTGTGGCTATGTGAGGGAGGTCTTCCCGAAGACGTCTTTGAGGGGGGTTATTGTCACCAATTATGCAGACCTCCTTCCTTGGTGGAAACGGGCTGCAGGCGCGATGTTCGATAAGATTCCCCATGGCGTGGTGGAGAAGGGTAAGGAGGTATATCAGTTTAAAGATCTCATGAAGAGTTACCCCCCTGACCCCCCGGAGGTTGAAATCAACGCCCGGGCTCACCTCAGCCGCTTGCTCTATACCGGTGGGACCACCGGTTTCCCCAAGGGAGTTCCGACCAATCATACTGCCGTCGTGAGTTTCGTCAGCGAGGTCCGTCAGATTAGCGAGGGCTTTGTCGGTGAAGGAGGAGAGGATCGATTAATTATGATAAACCCGCTCTTCCATGAAATGGCCCAGGGGATGACCATGGCCTGGGGCCTAACCAAGGGAAACCCAGTGGTGTTGATGCCTATCGCTGACATCGATGCCATCCTAGACACCATAGAACGATATAGAATAACACTGCTCCTGGGGGTGCCCACACTCTACCGAATGATCCTCGAGCACGACAGAGCCGGGTTGTATGATTGCAAATCTCTCAGGTTTTGCCTGTGTGGTGCTGATAAGCTTCCTCCAGAGGTCAATGCCAGATGGAGAGAGATGTTTCATCGACCCATATTTCAGTGTTACGGGGCAACTGAGGTTGGTTTCACAACCACCTCCCCTTTCGACCAAGAGCCTCATCCAGAATCCATCGGTATTCCATTGCCTTCCAGGGAAGTCAAGGTTGTGGATCCGGATACCCTGGAGCCGGTGCGGGAAAATGAAGTGGGTGAGGTTCTGGTCCGCTGCAAATATACCTTTAAGCATTACTGGAATAAACCCGAAGAAACAGCTCGTTCGTTTGTTCCACTCGATGGTAGAGTCTTCTACAGAATGAATGATTTCGCACGGAAAGGCGATGATGGGCAATTGTATTTTGTTGACAGAGGTGTAGACATCATCAAGTACAAAGGGTATAGAGTTTCAGCTTCCGAAATCGAAGCTGCCCTCCAAGATCACCCCGCGGTCATCGCCGCATGTGTCGTTGGTGTGCCCGATGCGCGAACAGGGGAGCGCATTAAGGGGATCGTCGTGCTGAAAGACGATGCCAGGGGTGTGAGTTCCCCCGAACTGGCGAGTTGGTGTCGAAAACGACTTGCTCCCTACAAAATTCCGAAGTACATCGAGTTCAGGGACATGTTGCCGAAATCGAAAGTGGGCAAGCTATTACGGCGGGAGATCAGGGACGAGGAACGGCGAAAGGCCCAAAAGAGAGTCGACAAAGCGACCCCACCAGTTGAACGTGCGTAAGAAAAAGCAAAATCATCTTTGATTCACAATCCGAAATAGGCCTCTTTAACATCCGGATTCTCGAAGAGTTCTCTGCCCGAACCCTCCGCAACCAATCCCCCATTTTCAAGGACGTAGCCGTATTCTATGATCGGCAGAATTGGTCGGGCATATTGTTCCGAAACCAGCACGGTGATCCCCGTTTCCTCGTTGATCTCTTTGATCGCCTGGGCAAGTCTTTTTTCGATTATGGGGGCCAGGCCAAGGAGGGGTTCATCCAGGAGAAGCAGCTTCGGCTGAGCCATGAGGGCTCGCCCAATGGCCAACATCTGCTGCTCGCCTCCGCTGAGGAACCCGGCCGGTCTCTTCCTGATTCTCTTGAGTTCGGGAAAGAGAAGGAGCACATATTCTAGGGTCTTCTTCGCTTGGGCTCTATTTGCGAGATATGCTCCCATCCTCAAGTTTTCGATTGTGCTACTCTCGGGGAAGATGAGACGCCTTTCCGGGCACAGGATAACCCCTTTTCTGGCTCTGTCACTGGGTTCAACCATGAGAACATTCTCATCCTTGAATCTGATCTCGCCAGTAAGAGTTATCCTCTCCCCGCCTCTCATTTCCTCTTTTTTCTTGACGTCTAGGATTATTCCTGAAATGCAGAACATGAGTGATGATTTGCCGGCGCTGTTGGACCCGAAAACCCCGACAATTTGGCCCTTTCCAACTGTCATGCTAATGTTATTGATAGCGACTGCGTTTTCATAAAATAACATCAGATTTCTGACCTTGAGAACCGCACTCACAGTTCCACTTCCTCCCCAAGGTAGGCCCGCTTAACCCTCTCGTCTTGCATCACACGCTCCGGAACGCCTTCGGCGATCTTGGTGCCAAAGTCGACCACGATAACCCTATTCGCTACGCTAAAGAGTTCCCTCAGCCTGTGTTCAATCATCACCAGGGTCATCCCTTTGATGCGAAGCCGTTCAACAAGGGGAACCATGCTCGCTATTTCGCTCATGCTTAAACCAGAAAGTACCTCATCGCAGATAATAACTTCAGGCCTCAGAGCGAGGCACCTTGCAAGCTCGAGCCGCTTCAGATACCCTAGGGGAAGCGCAGAGGCGAGTTTGTAAGGGACATATGCGTCTCGCTCAAAACCAACTTCTTCCAACAAATCGATTGCAACCGCATCCCTATCTCCCCCCCTGCTTCCTGCAAATCGACGAGCCCTCTGGGACCATAGTGGCACGATCAGACTCTTATATGTCTTTAGACTCGGGTATGGCCTTACGATTTGGAAAGTTCTTGTGACACCGAGCTCTGCAACTTTATATGGGGGCATTCCGGTGAGTTTCTTATCTTTGAGAAAAACGTCTCCGAAGTCCGGTTTCAGGAAACCCGTAACAATATTGACTATGGTGGTCTTGCCGGCACCGTTAGGTCCAATAATCCCTAAGACTTCCCCTTCGAACAAGTCAAAGCTCAGGTCGTTTACCGCCATGATTCCGCCAAAGGACTTCCTGATATTCCGGATTCTAATAATCGGTTGTTTTCCTTCATTCATTTGTTCTATACCTTAACCCAGTGTTCGAACTGGTGGTATCTGCGGCTCGCCCAATTCAACAATCCCTCCGGCTTGAACAAGATAAACCCAACAAGCACGAGGGAGTAGAGCACCACCCGAAGTTGCCCGAAGCCACGTAACAATTCAGACAGCGGCGCGAGAATGAAAGCCCCGAGAACGGGACCTGCGATTGTCCCTGGCCCTCCCATTATGCAAGCAGCGATAGGCATTATTGTAAAGTCAACGGCAAAAAGCGACAGCCCAACGAACCCAGAAAAATGAGCCACAAAAGTGCCCGCAAAACACCCTATTACTGTGGCAATAAATAGAGCATATATTTTTACTCGGGTGATATTAATCGCAGAGGCCAGGACAGCCTGATCATTGTCTTTTATGCCCGCGAATACGAGTCCAATATCTTCACCACACAGTCTTCGCAAGGCAAATGTCACAATGAGGACGATAACGATAATGAGATATACTCCGACCCATATGTTGAGAAAGCCAGTAATTGGGCTTAGCCCCTCAGTGCCCCTGAACAGACCACCTGCCAGAATGATGCTCCCAGCTAAGAAAGGAAACATAAATGTCACCACAGCAAAGTAAATTCCCCGAAGTGGTAGACAGGGGAGCCAAAGTAGTGTGCAAATCATTGCTCCGCCAAACGTACCCACGAACATCGTCAAGGGGACAGGCAGATGAAAATAGTAGTTGAGTACCCCGGAGATATAGCCACCCACCCCGATCATAAATGCACCGCCAATACATACCAACCCGACTCGCTCGGCCAAGAAGTCAAATGAAATCGCGAGCAGGGCGTAAACTCCTGCCAGACCCAGGACCCTTTGCCAATAAAGGCTTGGCACTACTACGGGTGCTATGAGCAAGACGAGAACCAATCCTGCTCTCGGAATAAACAAATAGCCTATCTCACGCCAGGAGGAAATGGCGTACAAGCCCTCTGTCCGTGCCTTTATCCCACGGTCCAACCTCTCCTTGCGCCTATATTCCGGGGTCATTTCTAGACCCTCTCCTCCAGCTCCTTTTGTTTCCCTAAAAGTCCTGAAGGTCTTACAATCAGAATGAATATGATGAGCCCGAATACGAGTACGTTATTCCACATGGTTCCACCAAAGGCCGACATGACCGTCGTTGCAAGTCCCAAAGTGAGGGCGGCAAGCAAGGTCCCTCCCCAACTCCCTAGCCCACCAATAACGCATACTGCAATCGCATGAGTAAGAACACTGTATCCCGATTCAACATTGACATTGCCCAAAGGCATGATCGCTACGGCAGCTGTCCCAGCCAGAGCTGAACCAATGGCTAATGCTATGTTGGCCATTCGATCCGAGTTGATACCTAGCATCAAGGCAGCTCGCTCATTTTGAGCCATGGCCCTAAGTGCCAGTCCGATCCTATGATAGTGGGTGAAAAGCCACATGAAACCGAGAATGAGTAGACCGACCGCGATAATCAAGAGCCGATGCATATCTATCATCAGCCAGGATGTGGATACTACACCGTCATAGAATGGAGGTAAAACATAACCCGGACCTATGAACCCTTTGAAACCACCAACCCCTTGCAAACGTAATCCCTCCAGAATCGCCAGGGCAATAGCAAAGGAGACGATAATTTCGGATATGGGCATACCTCTGACTCGGATCATGACAAACTGATATATCGCCATTCCGGCCAGTGATACGATGATAAGGGAAATGATGATGCTCAGCCAGAAGGGAAGGCCCGCGTTGTTCATGAAGCTCCAGGTGATAAACCCTGTTACAACATATAATGCACCGTGGGCAAAATTAGGCAGTCTGCTGATGCCGTAGACAAAAGAAAAACCGACGGCCATTAAGAAAAACGTCATGCCGTTTACCAATCCATAGACAAGAACGTCCAAGGCTGTCCGCCTCCAAGGTGAGGTGTCTCCTCGATTTCGCCGCCATTATAGGAGGCCAGAAGGCAGACTGTCAAGTTATGTGTCAGCGGGCGTCAGAGGACGTATTCTCCACGTGGGACAGAAGAAGAGGAAGCGGAATTAAACTGGAAGGGATTAGGTAGACGCCCCTCTCCTCGAAGTCGGTAAACTTGACCCTCGTACAACTGCTAGCATATGATAGGGCCATGACTTTCCAGGTTCAGATTCTCGGGGTGGGCGATTTTTTCACGGAAGTCCACAATTTCAGTAGCTTTGTCATCAATGCAGATGGAAGGTTCACCCTCGTCGACTGTCCAGATGGTTTGCCAAGAATCATCAAGGAGATGAATCGAGTGGCAGACATCGGCGTTCGCCCGGACAAACTCAACCACATTATGGTGACTCACCTTCATGGAGATCATTCGAATGGTCTCGAAGGAATGGCTTATTATAAGAAGTTCCTCCAGGGAGGAAAGAAACCGGTTGTCTATTCAATTCGGGAAGTACTCAAGGATCTCTGGCCCGGGAAACTCAAGAGTGCCATGAAAAGCCTCTACGCTGGTTCTTCAGAGAGAATCGGAACGCTTTCCGTTCGAGAACTGTTGAAGGAATGCGAGAGAGCGAAACTCGAGGATTATTTTTCCGTCTTTCCCCTTGAATTCAACAAGGCCAATCGGGTCAATGGCCTCGACGTTGAGGTTCGATCTGTGAGACATCACATCCCTACGTTCGGTTTTAGAGCAACATATCGGGGCAAGGCCCTTGGATACTCGAGTGATACCTTTTTTGATCCGAGTCTGATCGACTTTCTCAAAGATTGTGACATGATAATCCACGAATGCGACTTCCAGAACAAGAGTCCACACAAGGGCATCCACACAGGTTACAATGATCTTGTCCGATTGCCCGAATCTATCAAAAAGAAGATCTTTCTTATCCATTATCCAGATACAGCGAGTGATGAGGACTCAGAGCTTAAGCTCCTTAAGGAAGGTCATGTTTATGACCTCACATAGGGGTCAGGACTATCGCCACCATGGTTGAGCTGCGGGGAGGGGGTACAGCCCGCTGGTTTTGGACACATCCGAAGCACAGGCTAATCATTCCACAACGAATGGGAAATTCGAATGTTAGAAGAGGAACGAGCAGGCCGAGCAAAACCTAAAGGGGTGACAGAGAATGGAATTTGATGATGTTCTGGAGCATATCGAGCCTTCAGAACTTATAGGGTTAACATGTGAGTTGATTCGCATTCCCAGTGTCCATCGGCCAGAAACCGGAGAGGGAGAGGCGAGGGTGGCGGAATTTGTCAGGTGTAAATTGGAAGAGATTGGACTGGACGTAAATATTGAAGAAGTCGCCCCGGGTCGGCCGAACGTCATTGGAGTGCTAAATAGAGATGGGGGGAAGACAATTCTGCTCGAGGCCCATACCGATGTTGTCACTGAGGGGGACGAGTCTGAATGGAAATACCCGCCCTTTGGCGCATCGATCGTTGGGAATCGTATTTATGGACGGGGCGCCTGTGATACCAAGGGCAACCTGGCAGCAGCCATCCTGGCCGTCAATGCGATTAAGAGGTCGAAACGGCAGCTGAAGGGGAGAGTCGTTCTCGCCGTACCGGTGGATGAAGAGGGCCTCATGGTTGGCATTAAGCACATGATCAATAGGGGCCATCTCGAGGGAGTCGATGCTGCCATCATTTGTGAACCGGAAGACAATCAGATCTGCATCAGCCAGAAGGGTGCACTGCGGGTCAGGGTCAAGACGTCTGGCAAAATGAGTCACGGGTGTATGCCCCTGACAGGATTGAATCCCATCTATCCAATGGTAGAGATTATCCAACGAATGAAAAAGCTCGAGAGACGTGAGATCGAGAACTACGGCAAGGATGCGTTTCTCGGATTTCCCAGCATTACGCCCACTGTTCTCCGGGCACCCATCAAGGGGGAGCCACAGCTCAACGTCATGCCTTCGGGGTGCGAGGCGCTCGTGGACACACGTACCATTCCCGGGCAGTCTCACGATGAGTTGAAATCGCAACTCACTCAGATCGTCAAGAATGTGGAGGAGGAAGTGCGACGGGATTTCAGTTCAGGGTGGGAGAAAGATATTCGTGAAAAGCTCCAGCCGGGTCTTTCCGATGGACTTCCCTTCTCCGCGGAGATCGATATTTTTGAAGATCGACCGTGGACGAAGACAGACAAAGGGGAATCAGTTGTGCGGGCCGTGGCGGAAGCCTACCGTCTCGTTACAGGGAAAGAACCGATCTATAACGGTGTTCCCGGTGCCACCGATGGAACTTTTATCAACGCATGGGCAAAAATCCCAATCGTTACGACCGGGGCTGGAGACCGTTTGGTGCCCCACCAGAAGGACGAGTGGATCGACACGGATCAGTTGGTGGAAACAGCCAAAATCTTTGCGGTTAGCATCCTGGAATTTCTAAATCGGTAAGAGGAGGAGGGCCATGAACATGGGCATCACCGCGATCGATGGTGTCATGGTGGGGCATGCCTCGGATATGAAGTGCGTGACGGGGTGCACCGTCGTGCGGTTCGAAAAGAAGACAATCGGCGGAGGGTTCATTCCCGGAATGGCCTCGGGAACACGTGGCACCGACCTCTTCAGGTCGATTCATCTTCGCGACGAAGTTCACGCGTATTTCCTCTGTGGCGGAAGTGCTTTCGGCTTAGATGCCACAGGAGGCGTCATGAAGTATCTCGAGGAACAGGGTGTCGGGTTTGACGTTCAGGTGACCAAGATTCCTAGAGTGCCGAGCGCTGTCATTTTCGATCTTCCACTGGGGGACTGTGTTCGCCGTCCCGATTCTGCCATGGGATATCAGGCCTGTGCCAATGCGTCTAGTGGCCCTGTCGAGCAGGGAAGTGTCGGTGTTGGCACAGGTGCGACGGTAGGAAAGTTCTATGGCCTGAATCGGGCCATGAAGTCTGGTGTGGGGTCCGTCTGTCTTGAAGGCCCATTCGGTCGCGTGGGGGCGTTGGTGGTTGTGAACTCTTTTGGCGATGTCGTCGACTACGACACGGGCAACCCCATCGCCGGACTGCGAGATGAAAGGGGAAACCAGATGATCAGTACGGCTCATGAGATGAAGACAAAAAAAATGACAAAGGCATTCGATTTTGGTTTTCGAGAAGAGCAGAATACAGCGCTTGCCGTCATTGCAGTCGATGCAACGCTCATTAAACCAGAACTCAACATCATATCTCTCATGGCTCAAAGGGGGTTGGTGAAAACCATCGACCCCATCCACACGACTTTTGATGGGGATGTTATATTTGCTGCCTCTCTGGGAAATCACAAAGGAGAGGTCGACCTTAACGTTATTGGGCTTCTTGCAGAGGAAGCCTTGGGGCGGGCGGTCAATAATGCCGTTCGGTCGGCCAAAGGCCTGGCGGGCATCCCATCCCATCACGATTTGCACAGCAATGACGGCGAGGGATGACGACCAAAAGAGGGTTCTCAGGACGATCGTATGGGTTTCCTCGCGATCGACATCGGAAACACAAATATCACCACCGGTTATTTTCCTCTTGGAGATCTCACGGAGACGCGGAAGATACCATCCTCTATGGATCCTCCCGAGTACTGGTCTCAGATATTTGCGTGGCTAGGAGGAGAGCGGTTCAGGGGTGTTCAGGCAATAGGGGTCTCTTCTGTGGTCAAGGATCTTGAGACAGAGATCTTGGAGGCCCTATCGGGTGTTGATCCGGTTTCTGTGAGCCAACCGCCGGCTCTGCACGTTATTACGAGAGATTTTCCTTTTCCCCTGAAATCTGCCTATCAGCAAGGTCTTCTCGGCACGGACAGGATGCTGGCCGCGGTGGCAGGAGCGGCTCTGTTTGGAAAGCCAGTAATCACTGTTGACATCGGAAGCGCTGTCACAATTGACCTCGTGGACAGAAAAGGGGTCTTTAGGGGCGGGCAGATCCTTCTGGGTGGTGGCCTACGGTCCAAGGCCCTAGCTGCTTTTACATCGCTCCTCCCTGAGATTCCAGTCCCTCAATCGCCTCCGCCCCTTATCGGGACCAACACGGTGGAATGCCTCGGTTCCGGAATTTACCATGGCATGAGGGCGGAAATCAAAGGGCTCGTCTCCAAGATTCAAAAGGAGGCCCGTACCAGAGCTGCCGTCGTCCTGACAGGCCAGGGGAGTCTCCTCTTTGAGGAGAGCCGTCCATCGGGATGGCAGATTGAGAAGTTCCTGGTCCTCAAGGGGATTTACTACAGTTGCCAGAGGCAGGACTTAGCGCTCCAGGAGTGAGTCCGGGTACTTGTCGCGAAAACTGAGAAACGGCCCGACCGTCTCAGCAGAGAGAACGGCGTGGATGACTGCCCTGGACAGGACATCTGCCGCCGCCACGCCGAGCTGGTTGAGAGCTTCAATTATCCCCGGCCCAAAAGGCGTTTTTCCCTCTGGGAGGGGTATGTGGCCAGTTGCTAGAACAAATATGGTGTCTCCGTCGAACATGGTGTGGGCTGGCCAGATAGCCCGGGCGGAACCGTCGTGAGCCATCTGGGCAACTTTTGTTGCCTGGGTCTTGGTAAGGTCAGCATCGGTTGCCACCACACCGATCGTTGTGTGTCGTCCCACTCCTTTTGGATTGACTGGAGGTGACACTTTTTTGCCGAGTGGTGTGGGCGGTTTGAGGTTAGGAAATTCTCCGACTTTTTCCAGGTGACGTCCATAGAATTGTCCCGTTTCGGATCCACTGGACTTCCGAAGGAGTTGAGAGCCACGAGACCGCCCACGGTGATTCCACTGTCGAGGGTATCGCTCGCCATCCCAATCCCCCCCTTCAGCTCTCCAGAGACAGCCCTGGTACCTGCTCCGACATTCCCTTGAGGAATCGGCCCTTTTGTGGCGTTCTCGCTGGCTTTGTAGCCGAACTCTTCCGAAATGTGGCCTTCTTTTTGGCCCCGCCCCAGGTCAAAGAGAACTGCTGCAGGAACAATGGGCACGACCCTGCCATCTCCAACGGAAAAGCCGACACCCCGGTCCTCCAGGAACCGCATCACCCCGCCCACGGCATTGAGACCGTACCCACTGTTCCCGCAAATGGCAACTGCATGGACTCTTTCAACGAGGTTGACAGGGTCGAGAAGGTCTGTCTCTCGATTACCCGGTGCACCTCCCCGAACATCCACCCCCCCGCCGACAGCTCCATCGCCAGTCAGAACGATAGTGACGCCAGTCAAAAGCTCCAAGTCGGTAAAATGGCCGACTGAGATTCCCTCGACATCTGTGAGACTGTTAGCCCCTGTCACCTTCTCCATAGACTCAGCCGTCAAATGTATTGGGAGCATTAAACAGCATCGCCCGCGCCTTTTCGAGCCTTAATCTCCGAGACTCGAATGTGACACGGAAGACGGAAGAAAGCTGACCACAGAGATTGCCGCGGCCAAAAGGGACCACATTGACGGATAAGGCTCTATCCTTGAGTCACGCGGGTTGACTCGATCCCAATCTATGTAGTTTTATTATTTCGACGACTTGGCAGATTTCTTCAGTCCTTTAGTCTAATCCAATGAGGAGACGGTTCATGACAGAGGCAGAACTCGTCAAAGCGGCAAAGGCAGGCGATAGGCAATCATTTGAGGATCTTTTGGAACCACATATAGGTGGCTTACGCTACCTGACCTATCGAATGGTCGGATACCGAGAGGACGCTCGGGATCTTTTGCAGGAATCCATGGTACGGGCCTGGAGGGGGATCGGTAACTTTCGCAGTGATTCCGACTTTCGTACCTGGCTCTTCGCCATAACGACCCGTGTATGTATTGACTATCTCCGTAAGCAGAAACGATGGTGTTGGGACTCACAAGTTGCGGCGGAACAGGAATGCCGCAAAAGCCCGAGTCTGAGACAAGAGGTCCTTGCAACGCTCTCTGCCCCAGGCTTTTCATTCGATGTGTATGAGCATATCGCTTTCTGCTTCACCTGTGTTGCCCGCTCATTACCCCCTGAGGAGGAGGCAGCCGTCATCCTCAGGGAAGTCTTTCAGTTTACGAACCAGGAGTCTGCCAAGATTGTTGGTGTGAGCGAATCGGTCTTTCGACATCGTTTGGCTGCTGGACGGCAGGCGATGCAAGAGATATTTGATGGGTTATGCGCTCTTGTCAAAAAGCAGGGAGCGTGCTACCAATGCAGCGGCCTTCGGGAAAATACCCCCGAAGAACGTCGCGGACCGGCTGTACCCAAGATTGGACGCCCTGGGCAATCTCATGGGGGACGTTACCGTGTCCGGTCTCACATCGTGCGTGACGCCGACCTTGAAGGTGGGAGAAGCCGTCTCCTTCATGACCTTGTATATAGTCGTATTCACCGGGCCAATGGCTATGCTTCAGACAGTAAAGGCCTGGATAACCACCTTGCAAAGGAGGATCTTAAAGTATGAGTGAAGAGGCAGCTAACAGAGAAGAGGGTCAGGTCGTGTTGATCATTGCGGGCTGGTTTGATCCAGACCGTAGCGCAGAAAGAGCCCAATATATTGAGGCAGCTGGTGCGATTTTCAAAAAACACGGGAGCGGTGCGGTCACGGGCTATACGCCAACAGAGGCGCTTGTTGGGGACTTCAAGCCCGATGCTGTTGCACTGGTCGAATGGCCGAGTGCCGAGGCGTGTCAGAAGGCGTTTTCAGACCCGGAGTACCTGAAACTGATTCCGCTCCGTGACAGGGCACTGAAGAAGGTGACGTATACGTTGGCCCGCAAGCCCTGACGGGTCGTCCTGGTTAACAACATCAGGCAAAGCGATATATGGCGATGGCTTTTTTATCGCTGAATAGGTCACAACCGTTGTACAGGCATGTCTGCCGTTTGGGGAGTGTCAGCGTTAGGATGGGCTTACTCTCAGACGTATCTGTTGTATTTGATCACACTTTATTGTAAAGAGGCTCATCATCGAGGATGCTCTGCGAAAAAGAGTCAGACGGTGAAAGGAGGATTAGATGAACTGGTTACTTCTGATTTCGGGATTGTTCGGCGCAATTACGACGATAGGGCACTTTACTATGGGTAGGAAGGAGTACCTGATACCAATGTTGGAAGCCTCTTTCGAGGAGGTGCCCAAAAAAGTAATGCACTGTGTCTTCCATTATGTTTCTGCTTATCTTATTCTGTCTACAATTGTACTGCTCGCATTAGGGTTTGGCGTTACCTTTAGTTGGGATTCCAGTCTTCTGGTTTGGTTTATCATTATTCATTATGCGGTCTTCGCCGTGACCCAGATAATTATCGCCTCCACGTCTCGGATCGAAAAAGTCATGTTCAAGATGTTCCAGTGGATCTTCTTTGCTTTGATTGCGGTATTTGCGTGGTTGGGTCTCTAGAGAGGCACTGGGACGATTCTAGGAGTCAGAAGGTCATCATATTAGGCCCGCGTTTTGAAATCCCTTTTCGGGCAACGTGCAAAAAGAAACGGGAGATTGCTTCGGTGAAAAAGGGAGGTGACATTTCAGTCACCTCCCTTGGGATAGAAGAATCCTCCAAGGGCCTGCCTCATTGCCGAGATCGATTGTTACGGCGATGAACCATCCGGGCTTTTCTTGGGTAGTTGAAAGCTCGTCGAGTCTTTTTCTTGGTCGCATTCGGTTATCTTTCCTTAATCTCCAGTGCCAGTTTAGTTTCGAGATTCTGTTTCGTTTTGCTTAGTAGAGATTTCAATGTCCTAGAGGAGAGATCCAATACGTGCGGGATCTCTTCATCGGACAGGTCTTTGTAACGGCGTAAGAGGATTGCCCCACGCTGGTTTTCAATACGGACTGCTGGTATAATTCGTCTGACCCTCTAGAGGTCTAAGGACGTGAGATAGAAGTCCTGTGGAAGCATGAGGTGGTCGTTATCTGCCTGATGTGAGAGGATAGGTTATGAAGTCTCGGAAAGAGCTGGTTCTGGACAGAAAGATCGTAGGAATGCTTTCTGGCGATGCCCTAAAAGCAGCAGAAATCATACTCAATGACAGAGAGGCGCAGTCTCTTCAGGAATATGCCAACATCGTCTCCATAAAAAGACTCCATTACAATGACCACGGGCCTGTGCATATGCGGAAAGTCGCACTGAATGCTCTAATAATGGTGGATCTTCTAGATACCGCTGGTATCAAGCTTACCCTCGAAAAAGAAGATTCTGGGAGTATCGGCGACAGCAGAATCGCGGTTCTTGTGGCAGCACTTCTCCATGACATTGGAATGACGGTGGGACGAGTGAACCATGAAAGCTTCGGGGCAATGTTTGCTTTTCCCGTTATCGAGAGAACCCTGGCGGGTGTCTATTCCGACAATTTACCAAAGAGAATTGTTGTCCGCTCAATGATCATAGAGGGTATTATCGGACACATGACGACACAGCAAGTGTATTCAATTGAGGCTGGCCTGATTCTTATTGCAGACGGTTGTGATATGGAAAAAGGGAGAGCACGGATACCCATGATGCTTAACAGGGCTTCAAAAGTTGGCGATATCCACAAGTATTCGGCCTCGTCGATTGAAAAGGTAAAGATTGAAAGAGGGGACAAGCGTCCCATAAAGATAACGGTAGATATGACCGCATCAGCGGGTTTCTTTCAGGTGGAGGAGGTGCTTTATCGAAAGATAGAGTCGAGCACAGTGAAACCTTACATCGAGTTATATGCTGGTGTCATCGGTCGAGATTTGAAGCGTTATCTCTAGTGTTCAAAAGAATTCTTCGCAAATACTTTCTTATTTTCGCATTCCCCATGGTTTGAAGATCGAAATGTAAACCGCAATAAGAAGAACGAAGTGCTGTACCATTGCACACCACGTATTCATCTGTTTTAAGTGAAGATAAATCGGGTTTGTCAAAGCGCTTAGTCCCTCTGCCCTGGAAATCGGGGCCATACCATTCAACCACGGTCCTAGCCAGAAGGTTCCGAAGATGATGGCCGAGACGTTTATGACCCACTTGAGTGTTACCCAATGGAACTTGAAGAACCCCCATTTTGTAAGTAGGGAAATCAGAAACCCTGTGACCAGACAGCCAAAAGCGGCGGGAATAATCACATAGTAGTCAACATACTTCATAGAGGCGTCGATGCCGTAGAGTTCTCCGCCGTCGGTCGCCCTTAACCCAATCTGCATCAGAATGAGAGACAGGCTCGCACCGATCCAGGCGCAGGCGAAGAATATGTGAAAGGCTCTAAGCCACCGCTGTCCCGTCAAGCCGAGTTTCTTCATTGATGTTCTTTAAGATTCAAATTCTCCTCTACCCTTAACGTTGGAATATGCCAAATTGGGGGAGACTGCCATCTGGGGACAGTGCTGGGATGGCAGCCTATCGCGATCAACCCCGCTCTTTAAGCCTCAATAGACGCTCCCCGGCTTCCACAAGCGTCTCCTTTCGCTTGGCGAAGTGGAAACGAATCAGGTGTTTGATCGGTTCCCTGAAAAAACTCGAGCCCGGAACCGCTGCGACGCCGATCTCCTTGGCGAGCCAGTGACAGAAGGTCGCGTCGTCTTTTCTGGGAAAGTCAGTTATATCCACAAGTACGTAATAGGCCCCCTGCGGCGTGGTGAACCTGAGTCCAGCCTCATCCAGGTAACTCAGAAAGCAATCCCGCCGAGTGGTATAGTCGGATCGCAGTTGATCATAGTAACTGTGGGGAAGATTTAACGCCGTCACAGCGGCCTCTTGCAAGGGGGCAGCGGCCCCGACAGTCAGAAAGTCGTGAATCTTCCGGGCCCCGGCGATTATTTCCTGTGAAGCAATGATGTATCCTAAACGCCAGCCGGTGATGGAATACGTTTTCGACAGTGAACTACAGGAGATCGTGCGGTCGAACATTCCGGGCAGACTTGCGATATATGTGTGCACGTACGGCTCATAGACGATATGCTCGTAGACTTCGTCTGTGATCACAAATGCATCAAACTCGTGCGCAAGTTGAGCAATATGGTGTAATTCCTCAGGGGTGAAGACCTTACCCGTCGGATTGGAGGGATTGCAGAGGACCAGCGCTTTAACCCCGTGCTCAAAGGCCCGGCGCAATTCGGCCGGATCAAACTCGAACGTCGGCGGGTGCAGTGGCACGTAGATGGGTTTTGCGCCCGAGAGGATCGTATCGGCACCGTAGTTCTCGTAAAATGGCGAGAAAACGATCACCCTGTCTCCTGGGTTGCAGGCTGTCATCATCGCCACCATCATGGCCTCAGTGCTCCCGCAGGTCACGACAATGTGAGCATCCGGGTCCAGATCGAGTCCCATCCAATACCGCTGCTTTTGCGCCAGAGCTTGCCGAAAACGGGGCGACCCCCACGTAATTGCGTACTGGTGATATCCGTCATCAAGGGCCCGTTTGGCAGCGGCGACCAGCTCGGCCGGTGGATCGAAATCTGGAAAGCCCTGGGAGAGATTGATCGCATCATACCTATGTGCAATGCGCGTCATCTCGCGAATGATAGATTCAGTAAACTGATTCAGGTGATTAGCAATGGATGGCATGGTCGAGCGACTCCATCGATCTAACAGGTAAGGGACTTATCCCCACAGCTTTCTCGGTTATGGACAACCCGTTCTCCTTCGAGCGGACGTAGTATAAGGAACGGGGTGCTCCTGTGTCAACAAAAAAGGGGTCACGAGCAGAGGCGGGGCGGTTCCCTCCTAGCCTTCTTTGCACGGGGTCCCCATCACGTGGGCAAGCTTTTCCAAGAACAAGATGACTCTCAGAGGGCAGGAGATTTCGGAAAAGTGTTGAGGTAAGGGCCACTCCGCAGGCGGGCTGGAGGAGGAGACAGGCTAGCAGGAGTATGAGGAAAGGGCAGGGGCATAACCGTAACCATGAAGAACCGGCTTGAACTGCTTGGGACACAAGCCTTATAATCAGATAGTTGTCTCGGTTTCCACCACGGCTCGAGGTGGTTTTTCGATTCGCAGAGAGCCTACCATTCCTTTGATACCGCTCGGTAAAGGATTCGGCCCCGTGAGAAAAGCTGCCTGTCTCCTCTTAACGACTCTGCTGTTTTGGGGATGCGTCGATACCAGAATCGCGATGGAATCTGGATCGGGGGGGTTCGTCGATCGGCATATGAAGAACGTCACACAGATCACTTTCGAAGGAGACAACGGCGAGGCCTACTTCAGTTGGGATGGACAGAAACTTATCTATCAATCGAACCGGGGTGGGTATGGGTGTGACAAGATTTGGCGCATGAATATCGATGGTACCGACAAGCAGAGAGTGAGTCCGGACCGTGGGGCCCACACGTGTTCTTTCTTTTTTCCGGGGGGCCGGAAGATCGTCTTTGCCTCGACCAGCCACCTGCCAGGAGATTGTCCTCCCAAACCTGAACTGCCTCACGGCGCCCATTATGTATGGCCCCTCTACCCGTATGATATTTTCGTCGCCAATCCTGACGGGTCGGCGTTGGAAAAGATCACCGATAACCCAAAGTACGATGCTGAGCCGATTGTCTCACCCGATGGAAATACGATCGTATTCGGTTCTCAAAGGAACGGGGATTTTGACATCTATACAATGAGCGCCGATGGCTCAAATGTGCGACGGTTGACCGACAGAGTGGGCTACGACGGTGGTCCATGGTTCTCACCAGATGGTAGGAAGATCGTGTGGAGGGCCTGGTATCCAGAGAGTCAAGAGGAATTGGCCGTGTGGCGTGGCTGCATGGAAAAGGACTACATCGTCCCCTTTCCCCTTGACATTTGGGTCATGGACGCTGATGGTTCAAACAAGGTCAGGCTCACGAATAACGGTGCGACGAACTGGGCGCCCTCATGGCACCCGGACGGAAAACGGATCATTTTCTCAAGTAACATGGACGACTGGCATGATGATATACAGAAGTTCGGCTACAATTTTGAGCTCTATCTCATCGACATCGACAATGCAGATCTGGAGAGAATAACCTTCAATGATGTGTTCGACAGTTTCCCCATGTTCTCCCCTGACGGGAAAAAACTGGTGTTTGCGTCAAATAGAAACCCAAACAAACCCCGGGCGACAGACATCTTTATCGCGGACTGGTTCGAAAAGCCCTGAGTTTGTCCACGCCGAAAAGGGAGACGTGAAGCGCCTTTTTCCCGGACTCCTTGTCTTACTGGCTCTTGCCTTTGTATCTACTCCTCTGAAGGCGCGGGAACTGGTGCGGCATGACCTTAGGGTCGTCCTATATCCTGAAGAGTCCCGCCTAGCCGTCCGGGACACAATCAACCTTCCTGAGAATTTCCCGGGACCGGTGCGATTCCTCTTACATGGAGGGCTAAAACCTTCGTCCCCTGCGCCGAACGTACATGTTCTCCGGGAGACGGAGAAGCCGGGAACGGTCCCTATCGAATCTTTCAGGGTCACTCTCCCCAGCGGTCAGCGGAACTTCGATCTTGAATACAGCGGGAAAATCTACCATCCTCTTGAGCCCTATGGGAGAGAGTATGCTCGGGGTTTCAGACAGACGCCGGGCGTGATTTCAGGAGAAGGGGTGTATCTGACAGGAAGTTCTTTCTGGTATCCGGTTTTTGATGATGTGCTGGTAAACTTCACCCTTCAGGTTAAGGGTCCATCGGGGTGGGATGCAGTGAGCCAGGGAGAGCGCACCCTCCATTCTCGTGAGGGAGATTCCACCCGAGTGCGCTGGGAATCACCAGAGCCCCAGGAGGAGATCTTCCTTGTCGCTGCCGAATTTATCGAATACAGAGAGCACACGGGCCGGGTTGAGACCATGGTCTTTCTCCGCAATCCGGATGCGGATCTTGCAAAAAGGTATCTCGACGCCACAGTTCGATACGTCCCGATGTATGAAGAACTCATCGGTCCCTATCCTTACAAAAAGTTTGCCCTTATCGAGAATTTCTGGGAGACAGGCTTTGGGATGCCCTCGTTTACCCTTCTTGGACCGAAGGTCATCCGGTTTCCCTTCATCATCCATTCCTCATACCCTCACGAGATTCTCCATAACTGGTGGGGGAACGGAGTTTTCCCGGAGCTCGAGAGGGGGAACTGGGCTGAGGGGCTTACAGCCTATTTATCCGACCACCTTATCAAGGAGCAGGTGGGTAAAGGGGCGGCGTACCGCCAGACGACCCTTCAGAAGTACGCTGATTATGTGCTCGGTGGCCGAGATTTCCCCCTTGTCCAATTCTGGTCCCGCCACAGCTCCTCATCCGAAGCTGTGGGCTACGGCAAATCCCTCATGTTCTTCCACATGCTTCGCATGCATATGGCAGACAAACTCTTTGTGGAAGGTCTCCGGAATTTCTACCGAAGGAATAAATTCCGATTCGCCTCTTTTGACGATATCCGGGACGGCTTTGAGGAGGTTTCTCCCATAGACCTTGAGGACGAGTTTGACCAGTGGGTCACTCGAACCGGGGCGCCTGAGATACGGGTTAGGGAGGTAAACGCCGGGGTGGAAGGAGACGGCTATATCCTCATTGCGCATCTTGAGCAGGTTCAGCCGGGTGGTGCTTATCTTTTGCGGATTCCGGTTGCGATAACCATGGAGGGCCATGACCGGGCCTATCAGACTGTTGTTGTCATGGGGGAAAAACGCCTTGAGCTTAGGGTCCGTGTGCCTGCCAGGCCTTTGAGGCTTGATATCGACCCTGAGTTTGACATCTTCCGTAGGCTTGACCGGGAGGAGATTCCCCCAGCCCTGACGCAGGCCTTCGGGGCGAAAGAAATGACGATACTTTTACCGTCCGCTGCGCCCAGTGTGCTTGTTCAGACTTACCGCGAGCTCTCTGAATCCCTGAGTGCTTCCGGCCCCGATGACGTGGAGGTGAAATTCGATAATGAGTTGGAGCGACTCCCTTCGGATCGTACGGTTATTGTTCTGGGATGGGAGAATCTCTTTCACAAAGAGGTTGCCGCCGCACTCTCCAAATATGATGTGGCCATAAATGAAACGGTTGTCCGGATCGGGGGGTCAGAAATCCAGCGGGAGAACCGATCGGTTGTGCTAACAACGAGGCTTCCGGAAAACAAGGATCTATCTCTGACCTGGATCGCCACAGATCTGCCAGCCGCCTTGGCCGGCCTCGGGAGAAAAATCCCTCATTATCACAAGTACAGCTACTTGGCCTTTGAAGGGGCGGAACCCGCCAATGTGTCCAAGGGCCGGTGGCCCGTCCTTGACTCACCGATGACGGTTTTTCTTTCTTTTGAGGGTGGGCCGAGTCGTAAAATCGAAATGGGAAAACTGGCCCGCCGGCAGCCTTTGGCTGTTCTTCCAGAGCTCTTTTCAAAGAATCGAATGATGGAGACGGTACGCTTTCTTGCAAGCGACTCCCTCGAAGGACGAGGCTTTGGCACAGAAGAGCTCGATGAGGCCGCTGACTATATCGCGCGGAAATTTGCAGAGGCTGGCCTCAAGCCAGGGGGTGATAGAAGGCAGAGCTACTTCGAGACGTGGGAGGACCGTGGTGGACATCCCGAACGGAAAGTCATGATGAGAAATGTCATAGGCCTTATCCCTGGGACCAATCCTGACCGTGAAGGGGAGAGTGTCGTGGTGGGCGCCCACTACGACCATTTAGGGCTGGGCTGGCCTGATGTGAGGGAGGGGAACAGAGGAAAAATTCATCACGGTGCTGACGACAA